>Ga0209925_1000134_pt1 | contig 36373 bp, 35 predicted proteins | sample SalPonR2_A_D1_MG_FD_185702 | JGI IMG/M metagenome (GOLD analysis project Ga0209925, IMG submission 185702) | Salt pond soil microbial communities from South San Francisco under conditions of wetland restoration - Salt Pond MetaG R2_A_D1_MG... ... | reverse complement strand
TTCGCCATGGCGGAAGGTGGCAACATCGGCGGCGTTGGCGGCACGGGCGAGGATGGCGGCGCAATCCTCCATCAGCGCCTCGTAACACGCATTCGCGCGGTACCATTCCAGCATGGTGAATTCGACCGTGTGACGCGGGCCGCCTTCGCGGTTGCGCCAGACGCGGGAGAAGCTGAAGATCTTCTCCTCCCCCGCCGCGAGCAGCTTTTTCATCGCGAATTCGGGCGAGGTATGGAGGTAGCCGCGTCGGGGGCTCAGTGCGTCATCCATCACCTCGACGCGGACCGGGTGCAGATGCGGCTCGTTTCCCGGCGAGGTGACGAGATAGGCGGGATCGACCTCGACAAAGCCCTGATCGGTGAACCATGCCCTGAGTGCCGTCTGGATGCGGTTGCGCGCCAGAAGGATCGGGCGCCGGTCGGCATGGGTGTCAGCATCCCACCATGTCATGTCTGGCCCTCGCGCGCTCGATGCGGTAACGCCTGTCGCCAAACCAAGGGTTCTGGAGGCGTCATGAAGGTCATCGCATCGCAGTTGCGCAAGGGCAATGTCGTGGAGGTGAACGACGCGCTTTACGTCATCCTGAAGGCGGAAAACTTTCACCCCGGCAAGGGCACGCCCGTCACCCAGGTGGACATGCGCCGCATTTCGGACGGGGTTAAGGTTAGCGAGCGTTGGAAGACGACCGACGGTGTCGAACGCGCCCATGTGGAGGAAAAGACCTACCAGTTCCTCTACGAGGACGGCGAAGGCTACCATTTCATGGAACCCGAAACCTACGAACAGGTCACGGCGAGTCCCGATGTGGTGGGCGACGCAAAGGTCTGGCTGCAGGACGGCATGAACTGCCACCTGTCGATCCACAACGACGTCCCGATCGCGATGGAATTGCCGCAGAAGGTCACCGTCGAGGTGATGGAGACCGAGCCCGTGGTGAAGGGGCAGACGGCATCGTCTTCCTACAAGCCCGCCACGGCCGACAATGGTGTGCGCGTGATGGTGCCGCCCCATATAGGCGTCGGCACGCGGATCGTCGTGAACACCGAGGACGCGTCCTATGTCGAGCGGGCGAAGGACTGAGGCCGCGCGATCATGACGGATGATGCACCCGGCCCGGTTTCGGCGCCGGGTGTCGTTTTCCTGGTGGGTATTCCGGGGCTCGAGGACGCGCTTGAGGCCGAGGCGATCCGCGCGGGCTTCGACGGTGTGACGCGGGTTCACGGCGGCGTGGAGATCGCCGGCGGTCTGGCCGAGGCGGCGCGCGCCAATATCGTGCTGCGATGCGCCGTCCGGGTCCTTTGGCGGGTGGCGTCCTTCCGCGCCATGCATCTCGCGCAGCTCGACAAGCGCAGCCGCAAGGTGCCGTGGCGCGACTGGCTCCGGCCCGATGTGCCTGTCCGGGTCGAGGCGGTGTGCCGCGGCTCGCGCATCTATCACGACAAGGCCGCGCGGCAGCGGGTGGCGGGCGCGCTGGAAGCGGCGGGGATGACCGTGGCGGAGACGGCGGAGATCGCCGTGAAGGCGCGCATCGAGGACGATCTATGCACGATCTCGCTCGACACGAGCGGCGAGCCGCTCCACCGGCGTGGCCACAAACGGTTCGTCGGCAAGGCGCCCCTGCGTGAGACGATGGCGGCCGCCTTCCTGTGGCGGATGGGGTTCGACGGGACGCAAACGGTCGTCGATCCGATGTGCGGGTCGGGGACGATCCCGCTGGAGGCGGCGGAGATCGCGACGGGGGTGGTGCCTGGGCGGGACCGGAGCTTTGCCTATCAGGCGATGATCGGCGGCGCGCGGCCCGAGATCATGCCACGTGACAACGTTCCGGGGGCGCTGTTCCATGGCTTCGACCGGGATCAGGGCGCGATCCGGGGGGCGCTCGAGAACGCCGAGCGCGCCGGCGTCGCGGCGCTCTGCCGGTTCGCCTGCCAGCCGCTTGGCGCGCTGGAGCCGCCCGAGGGGCCGCCGGGGATCGTGCTGACCAACCCGCCTTACGGCGCGCGGATCGGCAACCGCAAGACGCTCTTCGGGCTCTACGGGAGCCTTGGCCGCGTGTTGAACGAGCGTTTCGCGGGTTGGCGCATCGGCATCGTCACCAGTGATGACGGGCTGGCGAAGGCCATGGGCCTGCCGCTGACGCCATCGGCGCATATCGACCATTCCGGGACCAAGGTGCGGCTCTGGACGGGGCAGGTGGCACAAGACGGGTGACATGAAAGACTGTCATGTTAGATTGACATCCGTCCATTCACCGGAGCCGCCCCATGTCCACCCCGACCCCGTCCGACAAGCCCCTGCGCGTGTTGCTGCTGGGCGCGACAGGGACTGCCGGGCAGGGAACCGCGCGCGCGTTGGTGGCGGCGGGCCATGACGTGACCTGCATGGTGCGGTCGGAGGCGGCGCGCGACGTGCTGCCCCGCGGGGCAGCGTTGGAGGTCGCGAACGTGACGGATGCCGGGGACATGGCCCGCGTTCTGGCCCCGGGGCGGTTCGATGCGGTCGTCTCCTGCCTCGCGTCGCGCACCGGCGCGCCCCGCGATGCCTGGGCCATCGACCATGATGCGCAGCTTCTGGCGCTGAACACGGCGACAGCGTCGGGCGTTCGGCAGTTCGTCCTGCTTTCGGCGATCTGCGTGCAGAAGCCGCTGCTGGAATTCCAGCGCGCCAAGCTCGCCTTCGAGGACACGCTCAAGACCTCCGGCCTGACATGGTCCATCGTGCGGCCCACGGCCTTCTTCAAATCGCTGTCCGGCCAGATCGCACGGGTGCAGGCGGGCAAGCCTTTCCTGCTGTTCGGGGACGGCACGCTCACGGCCTGCAAACCGATCAGCGACGACGATCTGGGTCGGTTCATGGCCGCCTGCCTGACGGATCCGGAGAAGGCGAACCGCATCCTGCCCATCGGTGGCCCGGGCCCGGCGCTGACCGCGCGGCAGCAGGGCGAGGCGCTGTTCGAGGCTGCGGGGATGGCGCCCAGGTTCCGTCGGGTGCCCGTGGCGATGATGGACGCGATCATCTTGCTGGCGGCTGTTCTCGGACGGTTCAGCGGGACATGGGCGGACCGGGCGGAGTTCGCGCGCACCGGGCGCTACTACGCGACCGAGTCGATGCTGGTCTGGGACGCGGGCGCGGGGCGCTATGACGCCGACGCCACGCCCGAGTTCGGGACGGACACGCTGGCTGAGCATTACGCGCGCATGATCGCGGACGGGGCAGAGGTCGACCTGCGCGAACACGCGGTGTTCTGAAGGGGGCGCCGCGGCCTCGCGCCCCCTTCGGGAGCCCTCGGCCGCGGCGGGCGCCTCCGGCGGGCGTATTTTTCCAAAGATGAAGGAGGCAGGCGGGTCTTTGGGTCCGGTATGCCAAGGTACGCTCAGACAAGGATCGCGCCGGCATCCGCCATCCCGGCCTTCGCTGCGTCGAGGGATCCGTTCAGGTCGATGGCGCGGCAAAGATCGCCCCTGACCTCGACCGCGAAGCCGAGCCGCGCGGCATCCACGGCGGAGAAGTTCACGCAGAAATCCGTGGCAAGCCCCACCATGGTCAGGTGCGAGATCCCGCGCGTCCTCAGGTAACCCTCAAGCCCAGTGGGGGTGGTGTGGTCGTTCTCGAAAAAGGCGGAGTAGCTGTCGATCTCGGGTCGGAAGCCCTTGCGGATGATCAGATCGGCACGGTCGGTGTTCAAGTCCGGATGAAACGCGGCGCCGTCGCTGCCCTGCACGCAATGGTCGGGCCACAGGACCTGCGGCCCGTAGGGCATTTCGGTCATCTCCATTGGTGCCTTGCCGGGATGCTGGCTGGCGAAGCTGGAATGCCCCGCCGGGTGCCAGTCCTGCGTGAGGATGACGGCGGGAAATTCGGCCATCAGCGCGTTGATGCCGGGCACGATCTCGTCGCCGCCGGGCACGGCCAGCGCGCCGCCGGGGCAGAAGTCGTTTTGCACATCGATGACGATGAGCGCGTGGGTCGGCTCGCGCATGGGGGCCTCCGGTCCGTGGGCATGATGGTACACCCTACGGCTTGAGCACGCGCGTGCAACCTTGTAGGCCCCGCCCATGCTGACCGTGGCTGCGCTTTATAGATTCACAAGGTTCGAGGACCCGGACGCGCTTCGGGCTCCGCTGCACGCAATTTGCGAGGCGCACGGGGTCCGGGGTTCGCTGCTGATCGCGGCCGAAGGGATCAATGGCACCATCGCTGGAACGCGCGAGGGTATTGATGCGGTGCTGGCGCATATCCGCGCGTTTCCCGGCTGTGCTGATCTGGAGTGGAAGGAAAGCACCGCCGCCGAGATGCCTTTCGGCCGGATGAAGGTGCGGCTGAAGCGCGAGATCGTGACCATGGGCGTGCCGGGGACCGATCCGCGCGACATCGTGGGCACCTATGTCGAACCGGAAGACTGGAACGACCTCATCGCGGCGCCGGATGTGGCGGTGATCGACACCCGCAACGACTACGAGACGGCGATCGGCACGTTCGAGGGCGCCGTCGATCCGGACACCGAAAGCTTCCGCGATTTCCCCGCTTGGTGGGAGGCCAATCGCGACCGCTTCCACAACAAGCGCATCGCGATGTTCTGCACCGGTGGCATCCGGTGCGAGAAATCGACGGCCTACCTCAAGGCGCAGGGGGTCGAGGAGGTCTATCACCTGCGCGGCGGCATCCTGAAATACCTCGAGGAGGTGCCGGGGGAGGACAGCCTCTGGCGCGGCGGGTGTTTCGTCTTCGACGAACGTGTGGCGGTGGGCCATGGTCTGAGCGTGTTGCCTTTCACGCTTTGCCGTGCCTGCCGCAGGCCACTTGCGCCCCCGGACCGCGCGCGCCCCGAATTCGAGGAAGGCGTCGCCTGTCATCGCTGCGTGCAGGAGTACACCGACGCCGACCGCGTGCGCTTTCGTGAACGCCAGCGGCAGGTGAAGCTCGCCGAAAAGCGCGGGTTCGCGCATCTGGGCGGCTGAGCGATTGAAGCCTGTGCAGCAATGATTAGTTCATCGAACATGACATCGGACACGCTTGAACACCGCACCGGCCTGCCCGAGCCGCTGCGCCTTCTCCTCGAGGCGCATCCCCGCGAAAGCTGGCAGGCGCATCCCGACTTCCACGGTCTGGTGAGTTTCTGGCTGGAACGGCACATGATGTTCCGGCGGTTGATGGCGCATATGGGCCGCGAGACGGAGGCGTTTCTGGACGGCAGCCGCGAGGCGCAGGGGTTTGCGCAAGGCGTGGCGCAGTATGGCGGGCTCTTCGTCAACCAGCTGCACGGGCATCACCAGATCGAGGATCACCATTACTTCCCGCTGCTTCGGCAGAAGGACGCGCGGATCGAGCGGGGATTCGACCTGCTGGACGCGGATCACCATGCGCTCGACGGGATTCTCAACCGCTTCGTGGAACAGGCCAACGGCGCCATCCAGGGCGCGGGCGGGCCCGATCCGAAGGCAGGCGCGGGGGCCTTGCGTGACGGGCTGGCAGAGCTGGAGCGCCTGATCGGACGGCATCTGGAGGATGAGGAGGACCTGATCGTCCCGGTCATCCTGATCCATGGGGCCGACGGGCTGGGTTAAGCCGGAAAGGTCCGGTAGAGGGATGCGCCCGATCGGCAACATCGGGTGGGTGCGCGCCCCCACGAGATGGCAGGAGCCCGGCGCGCAAGGCCGCCGTGCATGAAGCGCCATTCGATCGAGGCGCCCCGCGCGCGGCACCTGCTGAACCGGAACCATGGCGCCATCCCTGTGTTTCCTTAAGGACCTGTCATCGTCGGTCCAGCCTGGTGACAGGTCAGATGTCGCGGTTTCCGCGGGAAAGGACGGTGCCATGGACCGGTCATCTATGACGTTTCCTTTTGCTTCGAACGAGCATGCCCGCCTTCGGGAAGTGCGGGAGGTGGTAGGATCGGTGAGAAAAGGCGATCCGGTCCTTGAGAGGGTTGCGGAACGCGCGCGGGACCTGCTGGGCAGTCCGGCCGCCATGGTGTCTGTCGTGGAGTCCGATCATCAAAGGTTCCTTGCGCGGGTCGGGCTCGATCTCGACGCGACGCCGCGCGATTACTCAATCTGTTCGCACACGATCATGTCGGACGCGCCGCTTGTGCTGGCCAACACGCTGGAGACGCCGGAATTCGCAGCGCATCCCGCCGTGGCGCAGGAGCCGCACGTGAGGTTCTACGTGGGTGCCCCCATCATCCTGTCCTCGGGATTTCGCGTCGGCAGTGTCTGTGCGCTCGACGTCCAGCCGCACGATCCGCCCTCTCGGGAGACGCTCGATGAACTCGTGCGGCTTGCCGACGAGACCGCTGCTTACCTGGAGGCCCTCTATGCGGAGCGCGGTGCGGGGGATACGGATCGGCGGGCGCGTATCAAGTCCGATGCGCAGAGGGAGTTCCTGTCGCTCGTCGGCCACGAGTTCCGCACGCCCCTTACGGTTCTGCTAGGGAATGCCTTGCTGTTGCGGGCGCGACTGGACGGAGCGACGGAACGGCGAATGGTCGAGGCGATTTCGGCCTCGGGACGTCACCTTCACAATCTCATCGAGCATGTCATCCGCTATAGCAACCTCGAAAGCGGCGAACTGGCCCTCGCGGAGGAAACCATCGTCTGCGATGATCTGTTGCGGGCCGCCGCCACGCCGGTCGAACCGATCGCGCAGGCCTCGGACCGGCAGCTCTCGACATCCTGTGCACCGGACGTGACGACAGTCCGCGCTGACGGCGAGCAGTTGCGCATCGCGCTTACCTCGCTGATCACGAACGCGGTGACGCATGGCGAGGGCGCGATCGAGGTTGCCGCACACCGTTGCGAAGACGAAACGCTTCGCATGGCGGTCTACGACCACGGCCCCGGCCTGTCCGAGGACCAGATCGAGAAAGCCGACCGCCCGTTCACGGTCGGATCGCATGTCGATACCCGCCGGAAGGGCGGCCTTGGCCTTGGATTGCCGCTTGCTAAGCGGATCGTCCAGCTTCACGGCGGCTGGATGCGCAGTGGCTCGGAAGACCTCCGGTCGGTGGTCGAGCTTCGGTTGCCCGCATGGCGGTGCGCGCCATCTTTCACCTGAGCGTGCGCTCTGCCAGCTCGCGACGAGTCTAGCCGTGAGTCCTGCCCGAAGGGTGCGGTCCGCCGTGCGTTACGTTGCGATGTCGCCGAGGACATGGCTCGGGCAGGCGCCCCGCCGCCAAGGGCGTCCTAGAAATCGAGGTTCTCCACGCTCAGCGCGTTGGCCTGGATGAACTCACGCCGCGGTTCGACCACGTCGCCCATCAGCTTGGTGAAGATGTCGTCGGCCTCGGCGAGGTCATCGATCTTCACCTGCAGGAGCGTGCGCGCATCGGGATCGAGCGTAGTTTCCCACAGCTGGTCGGGGTTCATCTCGCCCAAGCCCTTGTAGCGCTGCATCTGCTGGCCCTTGGCGCCTTCGTCGAGGATCGCCTTCAGAAGCTCCGTCGGCCCGTGGATCAGCTGTGACCGTTCCTTGCGTGCCAGCGTCGCCGGGTCGCGATAGACCTCGCGGGTGGTTTGGCTCACCTCCGACAGTTTCCGCGCCTCGCCCGAGCGCAGCACGGCGCCGTCGAGCGTGCGGATCTCCTCCACGCCGCGCAGGACGCGGGACAGGCGGATGCCGTGATCCTGCGTGATGCGGCCCATCCAGCCGCGTTCGTATTCCGCCGCCACGAGGTCGAGCCGCTTGGCCACGTCCTCGGCCACGCCCTGAAGGTCGGCATCGGCCGCGCCGGGATCGAAGGCCCCCGCGATGGCGGCCTGCTCGAGGATGCGGCGGGGGTAATGCGTCGGAAACGCCTCGAGGATGCGTTTGAAGTGGCGCGCGCCCTCGACGACGCGGGCGAGGTCGGCGCCCGCGATTTCCTCGCCATGGGGAAGCTGTAGCACCGCGCCTTCGATACCTTGCGCGATCAGGTAATCCTCGAATTCGCGCTCGTCCTTGAGATAGACCTCGGACCGGCCGCGCGTCACCTTGTAGAGCGGCGGCTGCGCGATATAGAGATAGCCCCCCTCGATGATCTCGGGCATCTGCCGGAAGAAGAACGTCAGCAGCAGCGTGCGGATATGCGCGCCATCCACGTCGGCATCGGTCATGATGACGATCTTGTGGTAACGCAGCTTGTTGATGTCGAACTCGTCCCGCCCGATGCCGGTGCCCAGCGCGGTGATCAGCGTGCCGATCTCCTGGCTCGACAGCATGCGGTCGAAGCGCGCGCGCTCGACGTTCAGGATCTTGCCCTTCAGCGGCAGCACTGCCTGGTTGTGGCGCGAGCGGCCCTGCTTGGCCGAGCCGCCAGCGCTGTCACCCTCGACGAGGAAAAGCTCGGACTTGGCCGGGTCCTTCTCCTGGCAATCGGCGAGCTTGCCGGGCAGCGAGGCCACGTCCATCGCCGTCTTGCGCCGGGTCAGTTCGCGGGCCTTCCGCGCCGCCTCCCGCGCCAGCGCGGCCTCGATGATCTTGCCGACGATCATCCGCGCTTCCTGCGGGTTTTCCTCGAACCATTCGCCGAGCTTCTCGTTCATCAGGCTCTCGACGGCGGGGCGCACCTCGGAGGACACAAGCTTGTCCTTGGTCTGCGAGCTGAATTTCGGGTCCGGTACCTTCACGGACAGGACGCAGGTCAGCCCCTCGCGCGCGTCGTCGCCGGTGAAGTTCACCTTCTCGCGCTTGGCGATGCCGGTGGAGTTCGCATAATGGTTCATCGTCCGCGTCAGCGCGCCACGAAAGCCCGCCATATGCGTGCCGCCATCGCGCTGCGGGATGTTGTTGGTAAACGGCAGCACCATTTCGTTGTAGCTGTCGTTCCACCACATGGCGACCTCGACGGAGATGCCGTCCTTCTCGCCCTCGACATAGATCGGTTCCTCGATCATCGGGGTCTTTGAGCGGTCGATATACTTGACGAATTCCCGGACGCCGCCCTCGTATTCCATCTCGACGCGCTGGGGTTCCGCGTGGCGGAGGTCCTGCAGCACGATCTTCACGCCGGAATTGAGGAAGGCCAGTTCCCGCAGGCGGTTTTCGAGCGTCTTGAAGGAATAGTCGAGGTTCGAGAAGGTTGTCGTTGAGGCAAGAAAACGGACCTCGGTGCCGGTCTTGCCATTGGCATCGCCCACGACCTCGAGGTGCTTGACCGTATCGCCGCGTTCGAAACGGGCGTGATGTTCCTTGCCGTCGCGCCAGACGCGCAGATCCAGCCAGTCGGACAGCGCGTTGACCACGGAAACGCCAACGCCGTGCAGGCCGCCGGACACCTTGTAGGAGTTCTGGTCGAACTTGCCGCCCGCATGCAGCTGGGTCATGATCACTTCGGCCGCGCTGACGCCCTCTTCCTCGTGGATGCCCACCGGAATGCCGCGGCCATTGTCGCTGACCGAGACGCTGTCATCGGCGTGCAGCGTGACCGTAACGGCGTCCGCGTGGCCCGCGAGCGCCTCATCGATGCCGTTGTCGACGACCTCGTAGACCATGTGGTGCAGGCCCGAGCCGTCATCGGTGTCGCCGATATACATGCCGGGCCGCTTGCGCACGGCCTCCAGGCCCTTGAGAACCTTGATGGAATCCGCGCCGTATTCCGCGGCCGCCGAAGCGTTGTCTGCCATGCCTGAGTATGCCTGTTCTGTTTGGCGTTTTATACCCGGCCCGGCCGGGTTTGTCACGCGATTGCCCCCAATATTTAGGGGCTTGGCGGCGGTTCCGCTACCTCTGCTCGTTTTGTCAGGTCAGCGCGATCACCCCCGCCACGGCGATGAGCAATCCGCCCGCGATCCGGTTGATCCGCGCCAGCCTTTCGGGCGAGGAAAACCGACGTCTCGCGGTGTCCACAAGGATCGCGAAACCGGTATTGCCGACCAGCGGCACGAGGGTGGAGACGGCGGCGATCGCCACGATGTCGAGGGCCGTGATGCGGGTCAGATCGAAGAAGCCGGGCAGCATCCCCATGTAGAACAGGATCGCCTTGGGATTGGCGAGGATCGCGGCGAGCCCGGCGAGAAAACCCGCCATCGCGCCGGGGCGGATCAACGCGCTGTCGGCGGAGATGGCCTTGTCCGCGTGGCGGATCAGAAGCCACCCCATCAGGGCGAACACGCCCACGGCGACCCATTTCAGTGCGTCCATGACCCAGCCGTAGGTGCCCACGACCCACGCGAGGCCAAGGGCGGCCGTCACCGACCAGAGCGCATCGCCCAGCGCCACGCCGATCACGAGAGGCACCGCCGCCACCCAGCCATGGGCGAGCGCGCGGGCCGCGGTGGCAAGCCAGACGGGCCCTGGCGTGAGGAACAGCACGAAAAGCGCCGTGGCGTAGAGGCCCAGTTGCGCGGCGGTGAGAGTCACGGCGCGGTGACCTCCGAAATGCCGTCGGTCTCATGCACGGCGAAATGTTGCGCCCGTTGGCCCAGCTCGGCGAAAAGCTCGGGGCCGGTTCCGGTCATCCATGCCTGCGCCTCGAGCGCGCAGATCTCGTCGAAAAGCGCGGCACGGCGGCCGGCGTCCAGATGCGCCGCGACCTCGTCAAGCAGGATGAGCGGTGCCGCGCCGGTTTCCGTCCTGAGGCCGCGCGCATTGGCAAGCACCAGCGAGATCAGAAGTGCCTTCTGCTCGCCGGTGGAACATCGCCGCGCGGGCACGCCCTTGGCGAGGTAGACCGCGCCCAGGTCGGCCCGGTGCGGCCCGGTGAGCGTGCGTCCCGCCGCCATGTCGCGCGCGCGGCCATCGGCCAGCGCCTCGGCCAGGCCGGGCGTGTCCTGCGGACCCGTCTCGCCCTCGAGACTCAGCCCGGCGGAGGGAAAGGCCGTGTCGGCGCCTTCTTGCGCCGTCCGCAGGCGCGACAGCACGTCGAGACGGTTGGCGGTGATCGCGGCGCCCGCATCCGCCATCTGGCTTTCCAGCGCGCGGTACCAGGCCGGGTCGCGCACCTCGTCGCGCAGCAGGCGGTTGCGTTCGCGCATGGCCTTCTCATAGGTCAGCACGTCATCGGCGTGGTCGGGCAGGAAACTCATCGTCATGCGATCCAGAAATCGCCGCCGCCCATCCGCCCCTTCGATCCAGAGCCGGTCCTGCGCCGGCACCAGCCAGACGATGCGGATCAACCGCGCAAGGGCTGTCTGCGGCGCGGCCTTGCCGTCGATGCGCACGCTGCGCGGCGCGTCGGGTTCGGCGGAAAGCTCGACCTCGTGGCTGAGACCCGGACCGGCCAGCGTGGCGCGGATCTTCCAGCCGATCGCCTCGGGGCGGCGGATGACCTCTTCGGCGGTGGCGCGGCGCAAGCCACGCCCGGGCGACAGGAAGGACACGGCTTCCATCAGGTTGGTCTTGCCCGCGCCGTTGGGGCCGAACAGCGCCACGGGACGGCCGTCGAGGTCGAGCCGCGTGCGCTTGTGGCTGCGGAAATGCGAAAGGCCGATATGGGCGACATGGGGGGTCATGGAAGCGTTTTCCTGCAGGAAAACGGAAGGGAAAAGCCGGCTTTTCCCGGTCGGGATTGCCGGCAATTCCGGCCGGTCACACGCGCATCGGCATCACGACGTAGATCGCACTCAGGTCGTCGCCTTCCCGCATCAGGGTTGGTTCGGCCGAGGACGCAAACATGAATACCGCATTCTCGCGATCGACCTGGCTTGCGATTTCCAGAAGGTACTTGGCGTTGAACCCGATCTCGAGCTTCTCGTCGCCATAGGCCACGGCCAGTTCCTCCTCGGCGGCGCCGGCGTCGGGGGCGTTGACCGACAGGATCAGGCGGTCCTCGTCGAGCTGCATCTTCACCGCGCGCGAGCGTTCCGAGGACACCGTCGCCACGCGATCCACCGCCTTGGCGAAATCGCTGGCATCGACCTCCATCCGGCGGGTGTTGCCGGTCGGGATCACCCGCGAATAGTCCGGGAAGGTTCCGTCGATGACCTTGGAGGTCAGCGTGATCTCGGGTGTGGCGAAACGGATCTTGGTCTCGGAGACCGAAACTGCGATCTCGGCCTCGTCATCCTCCAGAAGCTTGCGCAATTCGCCCACCGTCTTGCGCGGCACGATGACACCGGGCATGTCGGCCGCGCCGTCGGGAAGCGGCGCATCGATCCGCGCCAGCCTGTGCCCGTCGGTTGCCACGGCGCGCAGCGTCGCGCCGGATTCGCCCTCGGCCACGTGGAAGTAGACACCGTTCAGGTAATACCGCGTTTCCTCGGTGGAAATGGCGAATTTCGACTTGTCGAAGAGCCGGCGCAGCATTGGCGCGGGTGCTGCGAAATTCGCCGGGTAGTCGGTGGCCGTCATCACCGGGAAGTCTTCCCTGGGCAGGGTGGCCAGCTGGAAGGTGGACCGCCCCGCCTCCACCAGAAGCCTTCCGGCGGCACTGTCCTCGGTGATGCTGACCAGCGCACCGTCGGGCAGCTTGCGCACGATCTCGTGCAGCGTCACGGCCGAGACCGTCGTGGCGCCCGCGCGCTCCACCTGTGCCGGGATGCGATCGACCACCTCGATATCCAGATCCGTGGCGCGGAAACTGGCGGTCTCGCCCTCGGCCTCGATCAGGACGTTGGCCAGAATTGGGATCGTGTTGCGCCGTTCGACGACCGACTGCGCCTGAGAGACAGCGCGCAAAAGCGCCGCACGCTCGATGGAGAGTTTCATGCCCTGACTCCGACAGATCGCGGGAGGCGGAGACTAGCCTTTCCTCCCGCGAGCACAAGTGTTTTGCCGGAGTTTCCCTGTCTCTCTGCGGGCGTCAACCCCAACGCGCTACGATGGGCGCTCAGGCCTCGAGCATGCGCCGCAGAATTTCGGCATCCTCGGCGATCTGGCTGTCCACCTGGATCAGTTCCTCGATCTTGCGCACACCGTAAAGGATCGTGGTGTGGTCGCGGCCGCCGAATTTGCGCCCGATCTCGGGGAGGGACCGCGTGGTCAACTTCTTGCACAAGAACATGGCGATCTGGCGCGGTCGGGCGATCGCGCGGGACCGGTTCGCGCTCATCAGGTCGGACTGACGAAGGTTGTAGTATTCGCAGGTCTTCTTGATGATCTCATCCATCGTCACCTTCTTGTCGGTGTGCTTGAGGATGTCGGCGAGGCAATCCTGCGCCAGCTCCATCGTGATGTCCTTCTGGACAAGATCGGCGAGCGCGAAAAGACGGGTCAGCGCGCCTTCGAGCACGCGGATGTTCGACGAGATCTTGCGCGCGATGAATTCCAGCACGCCATCGGCGATCTGGACCCGGGGATTACGCTCGCGCATCCGCTCGGCCTTGTGCTGCAGCACGCCGAGACGCAGTTCGTAATCGGTCGGGTGGATATCGACGACCAGCCCGCATTGCAGCCGCGAGGCGATGCGGCTGTCGAGCTCGTCCATGTCGACCGGCGCGCGGTCGCCGGAAATGACGATCTGCTTGCCCATCTCCACGAGCGCGTTGAAGGTGTGGAAGAACTCCTCCTGGGTGGAGGTCTTGCCGGCGATGAACTGCACGTCATCGACCATCAGCACGTCGACCGAGCGGAACATCTGCTTGAAGCCGATCGTGTCCTGTTCGCGAAGCGCCCGAACGAAGCGGTACATGAACTGCTCGGCCGAGAGATAGAGGATGTCGGCCTCGGGGAAATTCGCCTGAAGCTCCCACGCGATGGCGTGCATCAGGTGCGTCTTGCCGAGACCCACGCCGCCATAGAGGAACAGCGGGTTGAAGGTCACGTCACGGCCTTCGGCCACGCGGCGCGCGGCGGCCTGCGCCAATTCGTTCGGTTTGCCGACGACGAAATTCTCGAAGGTGAAATGCGGGTTGAGGTTCGAGCCTGTCGGCACGTCCGCCTTCGCGTTTGCGGGCCTGGCGGCTGGCGACGTGCCCGGAGATTTGGGCGCATCGTTGCGGACGGGAGGGCGAACATCGGCCACGGCACCGGCCACGGGGTTGGCGGCAGCCGATTGCGCGAGAACCGGGGCGACCGCGACGGCCGCCTCGAGTTCGGCTGATTTTCCTTGGTCCGGCGCGTCGCCGGCATCGTGCGCGCCCGCCGGAGCCACATGGAATTCGACGCGATCCGCGCCGATCCCGGCCGAGGCGAGGTGGCGCCGGATCACGTCACCATAGTTCTGGGAGACCCACGAGCCGAAGAAATTCGTTGGAACGTGAAACCGTGCCGTCCGGCCGTCCATGCGATCGAAGCTGATCGGTGCGATCCATGCCGAGAAGTTGTTCTTCCCAACTGCCTTCAGGAGTTCGTCGCGTACCTGGCCCCACGTGTCTTCCGTCATTCTTTCCCTCGTTTCTTTTTTTCGGCCGCTGCCACGCCAGCCATCTTACCCCGATTCCCGACACCGTGCGCGTGCGAGGCGATACAGCGCACCAGAACGACCTTCGCAACCGCCTGCGCTCAAAAAAGCGCACCGATGACATGTCGGCATATGGTTAGAGCAAAATTAACACTTCCGCGCCGAAATACAGCGACGCGCAGCTGCTCAATCCCAAGTCCTCTAGGTCGCGGGGCTTTCGAAACGAGTTCGGTGGCCTGTCACGCGATCACCTCATGGTCGATCGCGACCCAGCCATTCCAACCGACGGGTTGCTACGAGGTACGGCGTTTTCACCCTTATGCGTCACCGGTCCTGTCCCTACGGCGACATCATTTCCGACCCCGGGCACTGCCCTTCGCTCGTTCCATCCGCCCCCCAGGCGTCTGAATCACTCGAAGACGCTAGCGGGAGTCGCGCAGGGCTCGCAACATATCTTCGTCCTTGACTCCACGGGACCACAAACTTCGAATCTTGGGGCCCGATTTAAGTGCCTTACGGAGTAATGGAAAATCCGAACGAAAAAAAAGCGCCCCCGAAGAGACGCCTTTAAAACAAGGGCGAAGCCGGACTCGGTCAGGTGGCCATCGCCTTCACGCGGGCGCTCAGACGCGACATTTTCCGGGACGCGGTGTTCTGGTGCAACACCCCCTTCGTGACGCCGCGCATCAGTTCGGGCTGGGCAGCACGCAGCGCGGTCGCGGCGGCGGTCTGATCGCCGGATGCGATGGCTTCCTCGACGCGGCGCAGGAAGGTGCGGATGCGCGACCGGCGCGCCTTGTTGATCTGGAAGCGCGCCTCGTTCTGGCGCGCACGTTTCTTGGCTTGGGGTGAATTTGCCATTGCGTCGGATCTTTCTCTTCGGGTCTTCGATACGGTTCTACGACGCGGGAGGACCCGAGAGCCCCGGGTTCGCTACCGGGGTGATCTGGCCAAAGCGGACCTCACGCGCATGTCTGAAAAAGGCCGATAAGGCAAAGCGGCACGGAAGGAAAGCCCCCGGACGCGGTTTTCACAAGCAGGCGCCTTGCGTCACTTGTCGCGGAACTGCGGCTCGCGCTTTTCGAGGAAGGCCGACATGCCCTCGGACTGGTCCTCGGTCGCGAAAAGCGCGTGGAACAGCCGCCGCTCGAACAGCAGGCCCTCGCTCAGGGGTGTCTCATAGGCGCGGTTGACGGCCTCTTTCACCGCCATGACGGTCACGGCGGATTTCTCGGTGATCTTGGCGGCCGCGCCCATTGCCTCTTCCATCAGCTTCTTGGCGGGCACGACGCGGCTGACGAGGCCTGCGCGCTCGGCCTCCTCGGCGGTCATGAAGCGGCCGGTAAGGTGCATGTCCATGGATTTCGACTTGCCTGCAAAGCGCGTAAGCCGCTGTGTGCCGCCGATCCCGGCCACGACGCCGAGGTTGATCTCGGGCTGGCCGAACTTCGCCGTGTCGGCGGCGATGATGAAGTCGCACATCATGGCAAGCTCGCACCCGCCGCCCAGCGCATAGCCAGAAACGGCGGCGATGATCGGCTTGCGGCAGCGGAGCATCTGCGCCACCTCGGCACCGAACATGTCGGAGGTGAAGGCCTCCACGAAGCTCTTTTCCGACATCTCCTTGATGTCCGCACCGGCGGCGAAGGCCTTTTCAGACCCGGTCAGGACGACACATCGGACCTTCTCGTTCTCCTCGGCGGATTTCAGCGCCTTGCCGAGTTCTCCCAGGAGCTGCGTGTTGAGCGCGTTCATTGCGTCGGGGCGGTTGAGCTTGATCAGCGCGATGTGATCCTCGATCTCGACGATCAGCGTTTCATAGGCCATGCGTCGGAAACTCCGGCTGTTTGGGGGCCCGCGTCACGTGTTCGGCGGGCGCTCAGAGGGGCAGGGTTAGCATCGCCAGCGCTGGGTTCAAGCTATCTTTGACAGACCGGGCAATAGAAGCTCGAGCGCCCGGACTGCACCTTTCGGCGGATGACGCCAGGGCAATCGGGGGTTTGGCAGGGGTCGCCTTCGCGCCCGTAGACCCTGAAATTATGCTGGAAATAACCCAGATCGCCATCGGCCTGTCGGTAGTCGCGGAGAGACGAACCGCCGGCCGCGATCGCCTCGGCCAGAACGGTTCGGATGTCGCCGGCGAGCTGCGTGATCCGGGGTCGGGAGATCCGCCCGGCATGCCGCAACGGCGAGATGCCGGACCGGAACAGCGCCTCGCAGACATAGATATTGCCCAGCCCCGCGACGATCCGCTGGTCCAGAAGTGCCGCCTTGACCGGCGAGCGTTTGCCCTCGAAGGCGCGCGCCAGTTGATCCTCGTGGAACGCATTGCCCAGCGGTTCCGGGCCCAGCCCGCTCAGCAGCCAGTGGGCCTCCACCTGATCCGTGGGCGTGAGGTCCATGGCGCCGAAGCGCCGCGCGTCGTTGAAGGTGATGCGCGCGCCGGCCTCGGTGTCGAACACGACGTGATCGTGTTTCTCGGGCGCGGGATGGACGTGGTGAAACACGCCCGGCGCGGCTCGCGTCGTATCGCCGACCGACACGATCATGCGGCCCGACATGCCCAGATGGATGATCAGCGTCTCGCCTGTCGAGAGATCGGCGAGGATGTATTTCGACCGCCGGCGCAGGCGCTCGACGCGGGCGCCGGTCAGCCGCTCGGCCATGCGCTCGGGGAACGGCCAGCGCAGGTCGGGCCGGTTCACCCGCGCGGTCGCGATCACGGCACCCTCGAGAACGGGGGCGAGGCCGCGGCGCACGGTTTCCACTTCGGGCAGTTCGGGCATCAGCCCCTCGGGTTACGCTTCAGTCGAACCCGCAGGATGTGGCGCAGCTCTGCCGCGCCTGCAACCGTTTTGAGGATCTCGACGCTGCGCCCGTCCACGAAACCGAGGCGGAAGGAGTGTACCGCGTCCTCCTCGATGGCATCGAGCTGGCGCAGGTCGAACTGCCGCACGGGTAAAAGGGTGGTGCGCAGGGCGAGTGTGTCGCCGGCCACCTCGACGCGGTAGCGCAGCATCGAGACATTGGCATAGACGAGGAGCAGGAGAATTCCGGCGGCCATCATCGGCGGCAGATCGACCTCGGCGTAGCCCAGTTTCGAGGGATCGAACATCGTCAGCAGCAAGGCCACCGAAAGGGCCGGCGTGAGGAGCCGCGCACCGATGCTGGGCCGGAACACGCGCCAATCGCCTTCGGTGACGGCCTCCATCTCCGTACCGACCGACGCGAGCCTTGCAGACAGAGCGCTTTCGATCGTGTCGGAACGTGGCCTCGACCCGAAGGTGTGCCACCCGATCATGCGCCGCAGGACCCGCGAGTATCGCGCGGCGAATGCCAGTGCGACCGCGAGGCCGAGATAGACGAGGAACATGGTCAGGTCGCTCATCGCGGAAAGCTCCTGCGGCAATTGATGGTTTGTCCTTCGCGGGCCGAAGGATTACCTCCCATCACGACAGCAATAGGGCGGCAGCATGGCGGACGAGACGAACACCACGCATTTCGGGTTCCAGACGGTCGACGAGAAGGAAAAGGCCGGTCTGGTCCACGGCGTCTTCACCAACGTGGCCAGCCGCTACGACATCATGAACGACGTGATGAGCGGGGGCGTCCATCGTCTGTGGAAGGATGCGATGATGGATTGGCTCGCTCCGCGCGATGGGCAGCGCCTGCTGGATGTGGCGGGCGGTACGGGCGACATCGCGTTCCGCTTCCTCAAGCGCGCGCCGGGGGCAACCGCCACCGTGCTCGACATGACCGAGCAGATGTTGGTCGAGGGACAGAAGCGGGCCGAGGCGACGCAGGTCGCCCAAAAGCTCGACTGGGTCGTGGGCGATGCCATGGCTCTGCCGTTCGAGGACAATTCCTTCGACGTCTACACGATCAGCTTCGGCATCAGGAACGTCACGCGCATTCCCGATGCCCTGTCCGAGGCCTTCCGCGTCCTCAGGCCCGGTGGGCGGCTGATGGTGCTGGAGTTCAGCCAGCTGCCAAATGACGGCCTTCAGAAGCTCTACGATCTCTATTCCTTCAACGTCATCCCGCGCATGGGCCAGATGATTGCTGGGGATCGCGAAAGTTACCGGTATCTCGTCGAATCGATCCGCAAGTTCCCCGATCAGGAGGCATTCGCCTCCATGATCCGCGCCGCCGGGTTCGAACGCGTGGCCTATCGCAACCTTTCGTTCGGGATCGCGGCGCTGCATTCGGGCTGGAAGATCTGAGGTGAGGGGCCCGCACAACATCTGGCGGCTGGTGCGCACCGGCGCGACGTTCGAGCGGACCGGCGCGATGGGCGCGGTTCTGGAGGCGATGGAAGCGCCCGCGCCCGTCCGTGTCGTGGCCCGCGTGCTGGGCTGGCCCTTCAAGTGGCTTGGCCTGCGCGGCGATCCGAACGTGCCGCCGGTGCCGCGCGCGCTGACCGCGCTGGGCCCGGCCTATATCAAGTTCGGGCAAATCCTGTCGACGCGCCCCGACGTGGTCGGCGACCGCCTCGCGGGGGAGTTGCAGGTGCTGCAGGACAAGCTGCCGCCATTTCCCACCGATGTGGCCCGCCGCGTCGTCGAACACGAGATGGAGAAACCGCTCGGCGCGCTCTTCTCGGAGTTTTCGGATCCCGTGGCGGCGGCCTCCATCGCGCAGGTCCACAAGGCCAAGCTGGTCGGAACCGAACGCGCGGTCGCCGTCAAGATCCTCCGGCCCGGGATCGAGCGGGCGTTTCGCAAGGATATCGACGCCTTCTACCTGATCGCATGGGTGATCGAGACGGTCTCGCCGGCCTCCCGCAGGCTCCGGCCGCGCGCCGTGATAGAACATTTCGAAGGCGTGGTGCTGCAGGAGCTCGATCTCAGGATCGAATCCTCTGCCGCCGGTGAGTTCGCCGCCAATACCGAGGACGACCCGGGCTTCGTGGTGCCGCAGGTCGAGTGGTTCCTGTCCTCGCGCCGAATGATGACGCTGGGCTGGGCCGAGGGCATACCGCTGTCGGATCTGGCCGCGATCGACGCGGCGGGCCATGACCGCAAGGCGCTGGCCGCGCGTGTGCTGCAGACGTTCCTGCGCCATGCGCTGCGCGACGGATTCTTTCACGCGGACATGCATCAGGGAAACCTGAAGGTCGCCCCGAACGGGGACGTCGTCGCCCTCGATTTCGGGATCATGGGTCGTATCGACGAATACACGCGCCGCGTCTATGCCGAGATCCTCTATGGCTTCATCCGCAAGGATTACCGCCGGGTCGCCGAGGTGCATTTCGAGGCCGGTTACGTGCCGCCGGACAGGGACGTGGGCGAATTCGCGCAGGCGCTGCGGTCCGTGGGCGAGCCGATCTTCGGTATGGACGCGAACCGCATCTCCATGGCGCGGCTTCTGTCCTACCTGTTCGAAGTGACCGAGCGCTTCGGGATGGAGACGCGCACCGAGCTGATCCTGCTGCAACGCACCATGGTGGTGGTGGAAGGGGTGGCGCGGTCGCTCGATCCTTCGATGAACATCTGGACGGTGGCGCGCCCCGTGGTCGAGGAATATATCCGCGAGAATGTCGGGCCCAAGGCGCTCGTGCGCGATCTTGCGACCACGGCGCGGGTGCTGGCGCGGTTCGGCCCCCGCCTGCCGCAACTGGCCGAAGGCGCGCTGATCGCCCAGGCCAACCCGCCGCGCCGCGAGGTGCGATCCCCCTGGCCGGAGCGTGCGGCCTATGCCGCCGGTGGCGCGGGGCTTCTGGCGGTGATCATCCTGATATTCGGCGTCTAGTTCGCCGGGCGCCGCAGGCCGGTCACGGCATCGGTCGGTACCTGCACGCCGCCCGGCATCGTCAGCAGCACCTGACCGTCGCGCAGCTGCGCCTCCTCGATGGTGGCGCGGACGTTGGCGGGCCGGGTGTCGACAAGATCCTCTCCGTCCCAGTTCTCGACCGCGAGATCGTAGATGCCCGGCGGCAGGGTCCGCCCGTTCAGGTCCGTTCCCGTCCATTCGAACGGTGCGTCCGATAGCGGGACCGGAAGCCGTTGAACCACCGACCCGGCGGCGTTCGTGACGATCAGCTCCAGCCGGTCGGCGCGCGGTGATGGTGTCGCTTGCACGGTCACGGGCGCGCCGGTGAAGACTGCTGGCATCTCGGCCGTCGCCTCCATCCCGATCCAGCCGCTCAGTTCGCCCATGCCGAGGGTGGCGAAACCGGTCGACAGCGTTTCAAGCAGTTCATTGGTGCGCACCTGCTGTTCGACCCCGGAAAACGTCGCCAGCTGGGTGGCGTATTCCGTCGATTCCATCGGGTTGAGGGGGTCCTGGTTCTTCAGCTGCGTGGTGAGGAGTTGCAGGAAGGTCTGGAAATCCGCCGTGATTGCGGTCTGGTCCTGCGCGGCGGTGGAGGGGGCGGACGCCCTGTCGGGACGCGACGCATCGGGGCGGGAGGTGTTGGGAAGAATCTCCATCAGGTTGCCTTTCGGTCAGAGTCTCAGGTCGAGCGCGCGGGTCGGATCGTCTGGGCGCATCCGCGCCGTGTGTGCATGCATGGCGACGGGGGCGGTTTCGGCATCCGGGCCGGTGTCCGGCGGCGCGGCGGGCGCCCCGTCCCGGTCCGGCGCACTGCCCGAACCGTCCCAGCCCGTGCCGACGCGGACATTGGGCGCATCCAGGCCGGCGCGGCTGAATTCCTGTGCGAGGATGTCCATGTGCCGCCGCATCAACTCGGCGGTTTCCGGACGATCGGCGACGATCGACAGCGTCATGACGCCGCCGACCTCGACCAGGCTCATCCGTACGCGGCCAAGCTCCGGCGGGTCGAGGGCGAGTTCCAGCGTGCCATTGCCCATGTCGCTGACCGGCTTCGGCAGGCTTGCGGCGATATGCTGGGCGATCTGCTGCGGAACGGCCGCGCCCGTGCCTGCGAAGACCGCTGCATGCGTGGTGGCGCCCGGAGTGGAGAGTGCTTGCGGAGCTGTGGCAGGGCCAAGGCCGTCGAAGTCCGGTATCGCGCCGATCTCGGGCGATCGGGACAGCGCGATCACTGCGTCGCTCCCCCCCGGAACCAGGGCAGGCGTCGTCGAATGGGTGGGCTTCGGCGACGGCTGGATGATTTCGGGGCCAATCCTTGGTGGCGGCAAGGCCGCGCCGTCGGAGATCCGCGCCACCCGCAGGTCTGGCGCCGGAGCGGCACGGTTCGCGATCCCGGACTGTGCGGGCGACGTGGCGGTGGCGACGGCCGCAACTGGAGGCGCATCCATCGCCGCAGTCGCCGGAATGGTGATCATTGGAGCGGCAGCCGCCTTTTGAGGGTCGGCTCCGGTCGCCTCGCTTGCGAGAGGGGGGTATGGCACCGGCTGACGTGGTGTGTTGTCTCCTGGTGCCGGGGGCGCTGACGAAACGGCGGGCATGGCCCGAGCCGCGCGCCGCGCGACGTCAGGGGCACGGTTCGGGTTCGACGGCCATTCGATACCGTCCGTTTCCTCGGACATCTCGGCACGCATCGGGCCGTCATGGGCCGTGACGGCCGATAGCTGCAGGGTAGCGGTGCTGGCGGTTTTCATCCCGGCGCCAGCGTCACGCGCGGCCAGGGCGGGCGATCCCGCTGGCGCGTGCTGTTTCCCGCGTTCCACCGTCCCGGAGGGTGATGCCGTCGTCCCGGAGGGTGATGCCGTTGCCGCGGTGTCGGTATCGAGCCACCGTCGCGTCTCGACGGTCGGTTCAACCGCGTCCGGTCGGGCTATGGCGCGGGTTCGGGCAAGACCGCCCGCCTCGTCCGGCGGACCGCCTGCCTTCGGGCGCAGGTCGGTTGCGGTGCCGTTGGGCGCTCCGCGCCAGCCGCCGGGCTGCGGTGTCGCCCCCGGCGGAGCATCGACGCCCGAGCCGGGAGGCGCGCCCGGCGACACATGAACGGGATCGGGACCCGTTGCGGAGTTCCCTGCCACTAGCCTTGCCGCGGCCTCGGCCTCGATCGTCCCGGAGGGTGACACCACGTCTCCCGATGGCGCGGATGGTGTGACCGGGCCGCCCACGGGCACAGTACGCGGCGCGTGTTGCTGGCCCTGCCGCGCTTCGCGCGGCGGCCCGGCCGATTCCGCGCTGGTGGTGCCGAAAGGCAGGTCGGACTGTGCGCCCCAAAGGGACGAAACAGGCCGCGTCGGCCCGGTCGTGCCCTGTGCCACGGTCGTGTCGTCGGCTGTTGCGTCGGACAGATCCACAGGTCGTGGCGGCGCAACCCCCGGTTCCACCGTTGGAATATCGGCACGCACGGCGACATCCGATGGCGACACGCGACGGCCTTCGGCTGTTGGATAATCGGCCGATCGCCAGCCCGATCCCCGCGCTCCGGCGGACTGCGCGGCCGGCAGAATGCCGCCCTGTGCTGGTTTGTCGACCGCACCGTCCGCTTCGGGCAGGGCGACACCGTCCGCTTCGGGCAGGGCGACAAGGCTGGCGAAACCGTCATCACCGGCCGCTTCTGGCCGGTCCCGCGGTCGGTCGCGACCGCTCGCGGCCGGGGGCATTGCGCCGAAAGATCGCGGCAAGGGTGAAGGAGCATCCATTCTGGCTGTCCGTTGTGCTTTGCTCTGGTTGCCTGCCTACGCGTTATGGCCTTACGGAATCTTTACGCCATCGCGGCACGCTGTGCGAAAATCCCTCGAATGCGAGATGTTCCATGCAGATCGACAGTCCCGCCAGCGCCCCACGCTTGCCGCACCATTCCGACGAGGCATCCCGGACCGGGGGGCAAGAGGCGCTTCGCGAGGTCGCCCGCGATCTGGAGGCCGCCTTTCTTGCCGAAATGCTCAAGCATTCGGGGCTGGGGGCCGGGTCGGACGCGTTTGGTGGCGGCGTCGGGGAGGCTCAGTTCTCGTCCTTCCTGAACCAGGAACACGCGCGTCTGTTCGCGGAGCGCGGCGGCATCGGGCTGGCGGAGGGCATCTTTCGCGCCCTTGTCGCGCGGGAAGGCGCATGAGACGCTTCGGTGAGGCCGGCCGCGGGGTGTCGCGTCTCGAGGCGCTGCTCGACGAACAGCGTGCCGCGTTGCGGGCGGGGCGGCTGGAGACCCTTGGGGCAATCGCGCCACGGCTTGAGCGTGCGATCGAGACGCTGAAGCCCGGAATCCCGCCGCCGCATCTTGCGCGGCTCAGGTCCATGGCGGACGATAACGCGCGGCTGATCCGGGCGGCGCTCTCCGGTCTCGCGGAGGTTCGGACGCTCCGTGCGGGAGGGCAGGGCGCACGGCTGTCGACCTATGACGCATCGGGGCGACTTTCGCCGCAGGCCGCCACGGGCCAGACGCTCGCCCGCCGCTAGCGCGCCGCCGTTTCGCGCAAAGGTCATCTCAAGTTTTCGCCGAATGAGACCCACGCGATCGGGCGATTTAGCACGTTGTTCATGGATCTTCGCGATGGTCGGCCTCGCACCGCTTCGTGTGGCGTGGCCCGGCAAGAGGGGCCGCAGGCGTCAGAATGACGATTGAAAGGGTCGGCACCGACCCGATGACCCTTGGCGCGAAACCGGCGCCGATACAGTAGAGGAAAGGGCAACATAGCGACCTTCCATGCGCCGCCATGGTGCCCGTCGCCGCCGGACACCTTCTTGCGTTTGATGATCAATGGGCGGGCGTTCGTATCGTTGCTCAATCTCGGAGACCTCCTGCGGAGAACATCGTCGCGGTCGGGTGTCTATCCCGCAACTCCTCAAGACGTGGTTAAGTCCAGTGCCGGCCGATCATAACCGATGGTCGCAGCTGGAACGGCCCCCGTATCGAGGATGCCAGGGGGAGGCGGAGCGGAAGCGCGACGAACCGAGCAAAGGCAGGTGACGTTTCGCTTGACCGGCAGTAGATCTCGATGCCGGATGGATTTGCGCCACCGCGGTTGCGCTCAGGTCGTCAGGCGCACGCGCTGGGCCGCGATGGGCACGCAGCGGGAAATCGACGAAGCGTCGATGACAGAGTCGGCCGACGGCATGGAGGTGGCGAGCCGCAGCATGCGCGCGAGACCGTCTGCTTCCTGGCGGAGAAGGTCCAGCGCCTGCAAGGTTTTATGGTCAATAGTGGCCTGTCCTGTGCCAAGTGCGGCACCAACCGCAGTGTCCATCCGGGCCAACGCCTCGGCCTGGCGTTCGGCCTCCATGACGCATGCGGCCAGAATTTTCGCTGCCGTGCTGTGCTGGCCGGTAGACGGACCCTGCGGTCCGCCTTCGGAATGGTCATCGATGATCAATGCAGCACCCCGACCACTTGTTCGATGCATGTCTTCAGACCTTGTGTCGAAAACGGTTTGGTCAGAAAGTTGTTCATACCCAGTTGCTGCCCCCGGGTCAGAACCTCCCGATCTGCGCGACCGGTGATCAGGATGAAGCCGATTCTCTGCGTCGACTTGTTGCGGCGCAGGGCTTCCAGAAGGCTGAGCCCATCCATTCCAGGCATGTTGTAGTCGGAAATCACAAGGTGAACCGGGCTCCCCACGAGGCTGCGCAGGGCGCTGGAGCCGTCTGTTTTGAAATCAACGTGCCTCAGGCCGATCTCGTCGAGGGCGTTTTCGATAAGGCCACGGCTGACCGACATGTCGTCGACGACCATGATCTGCAGACTGTTTTTCAGGGACATTTGATGGATCCGCTCGTTGTTTGGGCATGGCGTCGGGAAATCGCGCTAGGCGCTGGCGCGACCGTAGGATGCACCGGCGGGACGGTCCGTGCGTCGATATTGCGTCACACCGGCCGGCTCGAGGAGGGCTTCGAGATCGCCGTCCACGCGTTCCGAATGTCCGACGAAAAGAGTTCCGCCGGGGCGCAGGCGCTCGGCGAAGCGCCTCCATAGGCCCATTCGCGTCGGGGCGTCGAAATAAATGACGACATTGCGGCAGAAGATCACGTCGAACATTCCGTTGAAGGGCCATGGTCCGAGCAGGTTCAGCTCCTCGAACCGCAAATTCCGCTTGAGGGACGAGTCGATGGTGAACTCTCCGCTGTTGGGCTGTCGTGTCATGTTTTGCCGCAGTAGCGCGGGGGGATCCTCTCCGATCTGCTGGGCCGTGTAGACGCCTCGTCGCGCCGTCGCGACCATTCCCGGGTCGATGTCGGTGGCTAGGACCCGCAGGTCGGCTTGGTCCAGCTTGGCCCACTTCGCCTTCAGGGTCATCGCGATACTGTATGGTTCCTCTCCCGAGGAACAGCCGGCCGACCAGATGCGGACCCTCTCCCCGGCCTGCGCCCGCGCCGCGAAATCGGGAACCATCGCGGCCAGAACGTCGAAATGGCCTGGTTCCCTGAAAAAACTTGTGACGTTGGTCGTGATCGCGGAAATGAAGGCGCGGTGCTCTTTCGTGTCCGCGTCCGAAGTGAGTAGCTTGCGGTAGCTGCCGAAGTCGGTGAGCCCGAGATCGCGAAGTCTGCGAGACAGTCGCGAGACAAGCATGCTTCGCTTCGCGTCGTTTATGACAATGCCTGTCTTCGCATGGATCAGCTCCGCGAACGCCGCGAAGTCCGCGTCGGACATGATGACGGAAGCCGCACGGGACCGCACGGGAGCGTTTGCGCCTTCCGATTTCATACGAGCTCGGCTCCAAGCTCGGGCAGGACGCGCGACAGATCGATTTTCCGCAGCATGTGTCCGTCCTCGAAGGTCACGACGCTGCTGATGAAATCCCTTGCAACCTCGGACGCGATATCCGGTACCTGGCGCATCGACGTGTCGTCGATGGTGAGGATGTCGGACACGACATCGGCCAGTAGTCCGATCGTCTGGTCGCCGATCATCACTATGATGATGATATGGCGCGCCTCCGGCTTGGTCGGACCGAAGCCAAGCCGGGCGGACAGGTCCACCACGGCCACCACGGAGCCGCGCAGATTGACCACGCCTTTCACGTAGTCCTGAGCGTGCGGGAGAATCGTCGTGGCGGTCCAGCCGCGTATTTCCCGCACGACGCCGATGTCTATGCAGAAATCCTGGTCCGCGACCTTGAAGGACACGACTTCGCGCCGTCCGGGCGCATCATGGGCGCTGTTCTGAAGCATGGTTTACTCGTTTGCTGCAAGTTGAGGCGTGGCGGTGTCCAGCCCGGCGGAGGCGATGATCTCTTCCGGGTCGACGATCAGTGCGATGCGCCCGTTACCGAGGATGGTGGCCGCGGAAATCCCGGGGATCACCCCGTAGTTTTCCTCCAGGCTCTTGATGACAACCTGGCGTTGATCGTGGATCACATCAACGGCGAGGGCCGCGCGTCTTCCGGCCTCACATTCCACCAGAAGAAGGACGTCGCGTTCCCCCGGGGAGCTAGGATCGGCGACACCGAAGGCTTCCGCCAGATCTATGATCGGGATCAGCTCGCCACGGTTGGCTACCACGCGGCCGGTGCGTCCGATTGCGTGTATGGTCGCGCTGGAGGGACGAAGGGTCTCGAGGATGGCGGAAAGCGGAAGAACCATCATTTCCCCACCGAACTCGACCAGCATTCCCTCCAGAACGGCGAGGGTGAGTGGAAGGGCGATGGTGAAAGTTGTGCCCTCGCCGGCCGCTGATTGGATCGTGACGCGTCCGCCCAGCGCCTGGATTTCGCGCCGCACAACATCGAGCCCGACGCCCCGACCCGAGAGGGCCGATACTTCGTCCTTCGAGGAAAAGCCGGGAGTAAATAGCAGATTGTCGATCTCGCCCGGACTCAACGAGGTCCCGGGCGGGACAAGTCCCTTTGCTTCCGCGATGCTGCGCACCTTCTCTCGGTTGATTCCGGCACCGTCATCGGACACCTCGATAATCACCCGGCCGGACCGATGTGCGGCCGACAGGGTGATCGTCCCGGTCTCGGGCTTTCCGCCGGCCCCGCGTTCGGCCGCATCCTCGAGGCCATGGTCGACGGAATTCCGGATCATGTGTGTCAACGGATCGACAAGTCTTTCGATGACCGTCTTGTCGACCTCCGTGGTCTCTCCCGTCGTGACGAGACGCACTTGCTTGCCCGTCGCGTCGGCGGCTTCGCGGATGATCCTGTGCATCCTCTGGAAAACCGGTTTCAGAGGCTGCGCCCGGATCGCCATGACGCTTTCCTGGATGCCGGATGCCAGTTGCTTGATCCCGTCGAGACCATTGGAGACGTCGCTGTCGGAGGCCAGCCCGGCACTGTCGATGGCCTGCGAGAGCATGGCCTCCATGATCACAAGCTCTCCGATCAGATTGATCAACCGGTCGACGCGGTCGAGATTGACCCGGATTGTCGCGGGCGCGGTTGCGGAGGACTGTGTCGCCGATGGTGAACTGGGATCTGCGGGGCGCGCCGGTCCGGGCTGACTTGCCGGTGGTTCGTCGTCGAAGGATCCTGGCGACGTTGCGGCTGATTGGAGCTGATCGGTTTCCAAGGCGAGAGTGTCGCCGTCTGAAGACCGCGTCGCCTGGTCAGGACCGCGACCCGCGTCCGCATGCGTTGGTTCCGCTGGCGCGATGGCGCGATCCGGCACCTCCCCGGGCTCGGTGAGGTTTTCGATCGCAAGCTCGGCCACATCGGCCACGAATTCGAAGACCGCCTCGATTTCCTCGCACGCCGCTTCGGTCGACAACGTCAGGTTCCAGCGAAGCCGGGGCTCCAAGGGATCGAATTCCGACAGTGGCGGAACCGCGTCCGCGTCGGCTTCGATGGTCAGATCGCCAAGCTGCCGCAGCGCCCGGAACAGCGCCAGGGGTTCGTTGCCGGTTCCATATAGCTCGCCTTTGGGCGCGAAACGAATCCGGTAGCTTGATGCGTCCGGTTCGGTGGCGAACTCGCTCTCCGGCATGGCGTTCGTGTCGCCCTCGGCAGCGGCAAGCGTTTCGATCGGATCGACGGACAAGACTGTAGGCACGAATTCGAACGTAGTGTCGTCATCTCCGCCACTTGCGCCATCGGCCAGCGCATCGAGCTCTGCGAGGAGCTGTCCCACGCGTTCGGTATCGGGCTCCGGTCCATCGCGCGCGCAGGACACGAGATCGGACAGCATGTCCCCGGCGCGCAGCAGTATATGCATGGCGTCGACGGCGATTTCCATCTTGCCGCCGCGCATTTCGTCAAGGACGGTCTCGAAAAGATGGGCGAAGGTGACGAGGTCATCGAGCCCGAATGCTCCGGCACCGCCCTTGATGGAATGTACGGCGCGGAAGACGGCGTGCACCGTTTCGAGGTCGCCATCGGCGGTTCCGGACTCCGCAAGGTCGGACATGGCGCGAAGCCCTTCGCCCAGACTGTCCAACAGGTCCTCGCATTCCTGGAAGAACGATATGCGCAATTCGTCTAGACCCGACATCTCAGACCCCCAGCACACGATTGATTACCGAGACCAGCCGCGCGTCATCGAAGGGCTTGACGATCCAGCCCGTTGCGCCGGCCTGCCGCGCACGGGCCTTGAGGTCTTCCCCGCTTTCCGTCGTGAGGACGAGCACCGGCAGACTTCCATAGGTCGGGTCGCTGCGTACGCCCTCGATCACGCCGAAACCGTCGAGGCGCGGCATGTTGATATCCGTGATCACCAGATCGGGGTCCGCTTCCGGGAGGCGTTCAAGCCCATCGATTCCGTCCTGAGCAAATCTTACCTCGAACCCGCTGGGCGTGAGAGCCGCGCCGATCAGGCCCCGCATTGTCGGAGAGTCGTCAACGGCCAGAATACGGATCGTCATGGCGCATCCCCTTCCTCAGCGGTCGGAGAAGAGGCCGGGACGTACCTGTCCGGGTCCAGCCCGAGACCGCCCCATGTTGCCAGCATGGCATGGGATTGGTGGGCGATCGTTAATGGGATTCCGTCCGACTGCCATTGTCGCGCGCACGCGATCAGTACCTCGATCGCAAGAGCGCCGGCTTTCTCGACCTGCGAGGCATCGATCGTCAGCGGCGTGCCGCGGCGTCGAAACAGGTCGTCGAAGAGGGAGCGCGCGCGGGCGACGTCCATCGTTTCGGGCAGTTTCAGCACGTCGTCCAATTGAGCCTCTCCAGTAACCATCTACCAGTCGCGACCATCTGTCCCGGCCGGAATCACGCCCGCCCGCTCCAATCTCGGCCGGCCACGAATCCGCCGGCATCACCGCTGAGACGACATACGCACACCCGGCTTAACGTTTCCTTTCGCTCGAGTGTCTGGGCGGCGAACCTGCGCATCGGGAAAAACGGTGGGTTTGTCGGTCCGCGGCCGAAAGGTTTTCTTTACGGCCCTGTGTCACTTCGGACCGCAACCGGCGCTTCGCCCGAACTGTGAGTTCCGCATCCATGAAAAACAAAACCGAGAGCAGCCTGCGGTTTCTGATCGCGGATTCCGATCCGTCGCGGCGCGGGCGAATCATGGCGCACTTCGCGGCCGGAACTTCGATCGAGGCGGCATCGCTGTCCGAGGCGTTCGACCTTGCCGAATCGCAGCGCCCCGATGCGATCGCGCTATGCGCGGACATCACCGGTGATGCTGGCTTCGACATGTTCCTGCACATGATCGACGCGCTGTCGATCTCGTTCGTCATTTACGGCGATCACGCTCGCGACAGGACCCCGGCGCGGCTGAGGAAATCGATTCCCTTCATCCACTTCGCGGACGGCGGCGATCCCGAACTGATTTTCGATGGCTTCCTCAGAGAGCCGGGCCACCGCGCTTCGGATCGGCCGACATGCGACAGGCCGGCCAGCCCCGTGGCCTCGGCCGCGCACTTGCCGTCGCTTGTCGTCTTGGGGGCATCGACCGGCGGTGTCAGCGCGCTGGAGACCGTCCTGACGGCCTTTCCTGCCAACTGCCCACCCACGCTGATCGTGCAACACATACGCGCGGGTTTCGTGTACGGCATGATCAAGCGTCTCGACGCTCGATGCCTGCCGCGCGTCGTTCCGGCCGATGATGCGATCCGCTTGCAACCGGGGCATGTCTACATCGCGCATGACCCCCAGCGGCACCTTATCGTTCAAACTGGCGAACCGGCACGGTGCCGCCTGAAGGCGCAGTCGCCCCGTCATGGGCATCGTCCATCGGTCGATGTGCTATTCGAATCGGTCGCCGGCCGGCGCGGTGTGGCGGCCGCCTTGCTTACGGGCATGGGCGCCGACGGGGCGGAAGGCCTCGCGCGGATCAAGGCGGGTGGTGGCCTTACCATTGCGCAGAACGAGGATACTTGCGTTGTATATGGCATGCCGCGTGTCGCGGTCGAGCGTGGGGCTGCCGATCATGTCCTTCCCCTCGACCGCATTGCCGCCGCGCTGTTCGCCGGATCGATACACAAGGGGCGCGGTTCTGCATTCTCGCGCGAGATGGCGAAATGAGCGCTTTGGCCTTCCATGACGCCCATGTCATCCAGGGCGAGCAGGCGGTTTCCGATGACGTGAACACGACATTGCAGACCGTTCTGGGCTCCTGTGTCGCGGCATGTCTGCACGATCCGGTCCGCCGCATCGGCGGGATGAATCACTTTCTGCTGCCCGATGACGGGACCGGGACCGACATGCGCTATGCATCAGCGGCGATGGAGCGACTGGTCAACGAATTGCTCAAGAAAGGTGCTGACCGGCGCCGTTTGCAGGCCAAGCTTTTCGGCGGCGCCCGCATCATGTCGAACCTCCCTGATATCGGACGGCGAAATGCGGAGTCGGCCCTGACGTTTCTGCGCAACGAGGGCATTCCCTGTCAGTCACAGAGCCTTGGTGGCTCCCAGGCGCGGCGTGTGCGGTTCTGGCCTGCCAGCGGGCGTGCGCAGCAACTCCTGATCGAACGATGCGACGCGGCCGAGACAAGGGAAATCGCGGCGGAACGCCCGAGCCGGCCTGCCGGCTCGATCGAGCTTTTCTGATCAATGAGCGCCCGCACCCTGTAACGAAGGAGCGATAGAATGAGAGTGTTTCGAAAGATGAGCCTGGTCGTCAAGCTGGCCCTCGTCGCCGGGCTGTCCATGGCTCTGATGTCGGCGGTGATGGTCTTTGCCATCCTTGAAATATCCTATGAAAAGACCCGTGAGACTGCGGATCTTCAGGCGGAAACGGCGCTTCGAGTGTTCGAGGACCACCTCGCCGGTAGCAGTGAAACACTGCGCTCCGGGCAACCAATGGCCGGCCACTACACGGCGACCATCTGGGACGGGGAGGCCTTCGATTTTCCGCAAGAGGTCCTCGACCGGATCAGCGATTTGGCGGGCGCGCGGCTTACCTTTTTCGAATACGAGGGCGACACCGGTCTGTTCCGCCGGACTTTCACCAATGTGCGACAAGCCGACGGCCGGCCTGGTGTTGGGACGACGCTCGACGCGCAGGAGGCGGCGAACGAGGCGCTTCTCGCCGGTTCGCGCTTCGCCGGTTACAGTGAAGTTCTGGGCCAGACTTTTCTGACGATCTATGAGCCGACTCGCTCTGAAAGCGGCGCGGTTACCGGCGCCATCGCCGCCGCCGTGGCCCAGGAGTCGATTGCCGCCACAACGCGCGAGATCGTGAGCGGGCTGGCCTCATGGCTGATCCTGTCGCTGGGTGTGGGCCTTTCGGTCACGGTGGCTGCGCTCTGGGTCCTTCTGCGTCCCTTGTCCCAGACGACCCGTGTCGTTTCGGCGTTGGCGCGAAAGGATTTCGACATCGATTTGCCGCGCGTCAAGAGCGAGGACGAGGTCGGTCGCGTCGCCCGCGCCGTGGCGGAGCTGCGCAACGATCTGGCCGAGGGCGCGCGTATGGCCGCCGAGACGCAGTCCCGGGAGGCCGAACGGGAACGCCAGCGTCTGGAGCAGGTGCGCGTCGTTGAGGAACTCAAGGCCGGGCTTTCGCGACTTGCCGACGGCGACCTGACCCGCCAGATCGAAAGCCCGAGCGACAATCCCTTTCCCGAAACCTACGAAACGCTGCGGGAAAGCTACAATGCCGTCATCGACCGTGTCGGTGGTGTGCTGGCACGGGTCAACGGCATCGCCGAAGGCGTTCGCGACAGCTCGCAAACCATTACCAAGGCAAGCCGGGACCTGTCCAGCCGGACCGAGACGCAAGCCGCGACGCTCGAGGAATCCGCCGCCGCCCTCAATGAGTTGACAGTCAGCGTGCGGTCCACCGCCGAACGGGCCGCGGGCGCGGAAGAGGCAAGTCAGCAAAACTGCAGTGGGGCCCAGAGCGGCGCGGAGGTCGTGGGCAAGGCAGTCGAGGCAATGCAGGGCATCGAGAAGAGCTCCGAGCAGATCACGCGCATCATCGGCGTGATCGACGACATCGCGTTTCAGACGAACCTGCTTGCGCTCAATGCCGGTGTGGAGGCTGCGCGCGCCGGTGATGCGGGCCGTGGCTTCGCCGTCGTCGCTTCGGAGGTACGGCTTCTTGCACAGCGCGCCTCGGACTCCGCACGAGAGATCAAGGAGCTGATTTCCGAAAGCGCCGAGCAGGTGGAAACCGGCTCCAGCCTCGTCAACCAGGCGGGCGACGCGCTCGCGGACATTCTCGAGCGCGCGCAACGCGCGGCAAGCTTTGTCGAAGAAATCGCATCGGCGGCTGCCGAACAGGCCAACGGACTCAAGGAGATCAATACAGGCGTCAATCAACTCGACCACGTGACGCAGCAAAACCGCGCGGTTTCCGAGGAGACGACGGCCTCCGCATCCGACCTGCTGTCCAAGTCGGACGAATTGATTTCCGCTTTGTCGGAGTTCCGCATTGAGGACGGTGGCAGGATCCGGGCACTGCAAGACGGAACCATGGCACCTGCACCAGGCGGGTCCGCAACTTCACCTTTAGCCGTCAAGCCGCGGGTCGCCGACTGGCAGGCGGCGGCCGATGCCGCGGCGCGCGCGCCAAGGGCACAGGCGACGCTGCCCGAGCGGGCGACTGGAGGTGTCGGGACTCTCGCGGTCGCGGCGGGTGCGTCACAGGCAGGTGGGTCATGGCATGAATTCTGAGGCTGCGGCCCATGGCGCTGCGCCGCCCGGAACGTCGGGTGGACTGGTTGTGGCGCTACCTCGGCAGCACTCCCTGCTTGCCCCGTAGAAGTGGGCACCGCCGCTGTCGGACATCGACAGAGAAACAGGAGGACGCGGGCCGTCAACATGGTTTGAGCGATCTCCTTCGGGGCCGGATCTGAATTGAGAACAACTCGCAGCAACATTGACTTTGCGAATGCTTCGCATTATTTGTAGCCGATGAAAGTCATTCGGTCCGCAAGTGGTCGGCAAGTTAAGGGAGAAAAAGGGTGGGACGCCTTTTCGCAGGGTTCAGGGCCGCACTGGCGGCCAGCGTGATTGTGGCTAACGCCGTCGCGGCGCAGGCACAGGATCGTCTGGGCATCGTCGCGACGACTGGGATGATTGCGGATGCCGCGCGGGAAGTGGGCGGCGATCTGGTGGATGTGTCGGCTCTGATGGGGCCGGGTGTCGATCCTCACGCCTATCGCCAGACCCGAAGTGACATCGTCGCGACGGCCAATGCCGACCTGGTTCTTTGGCATGGTCTCTACCTCGAGGCGCAGATGGAGGACTTCCTTCTCGACCTCGCGGATACCCGTCCGGTCGTTGCCCTGGCCGAGCAATTGCCGCGCAATCTTCTGATTTCACATGATGACTATGCAGATCGTCATGATCCCCATGTCTGGATGAACCCCAACCTTTGGTCTCGGGTCGTGCTCGAGGTGCGAGATGCGCTGACTGAGGTCCACCCGGAAGGCGAGGGCAGGTTCCGCGCCAATGCCGAAGCGTATCTCGAGGAACTGGCCGCCCTTGCGCGGTACACGCAGCAGGTTCTGGGCACGGTGCCCGCCGAAAGCCGCGTGTTGCTGTCGGCCCATGACGCGTTCAACTATTTCGGGTCGGCTTACGGCTTCGAGGTCATGGGAATCCAGGGTATCTCCACGGAAAGCGAAGCCGGGCTTCAGCGCATCGCTGAGTTGGTCGACATGCTTGTAGATCGCGACATCCGCGCAGTCTTCGTCGAAAGCTCCGTCTCCGACCGCAACATCCGCGCGCTGATCGAGGGCGCGGCCGCGCGGGGCCATGACGTGGTGATCGGTGGCGAATTGTTCTCGGACGCGATGGGCGAGGATGGCACCTACGAGGGGACCTATATCGGGATGATCGACCACAACGCGACCGTGATTGCGGCGGCGCTGGGCGGTGATGCACCCGATCGCGGCATGGCGGGGTTGTTGAACTGATGACGGAGATGGCCGGCACAATCGACGTGGTCGCGGCCCAGATCGGGTCAGGGCGCGCCGGCGCGACCAGCGGTGACGCGGCTCTGTCGGTGCGCGGGCTGACCGTGTCCTACGCCGAGAAGCCGGCCGTCTTTTCCGTCGACGCGACGTTCGAGGCCGGCGCCATGACGGCCATCATCGGCCCCAACGGCGCCGGAAAATCCACTCTGCTCAAGGCATGCCTCGGCATCGTCCCGAGGTTGTCTGGAGACGTCGAGCTGTTCGGCCAGCCGCTGGAACAGGCGCGTCACCGCATCGCCTACGTGCCACAGCGCGCGAGCGTGGACTGGGACTTCCCCGCGACCGTGCTGGACGTGGTCAAGATGGGCCTCTACCGCAGTGTAGGCCTCTTCGGACGGCTCAAGGGGGCGCCGGAAGCACGCGCGCGCAACTCCCTCGAACGGGTGGGCATGGTTGGGTTCGCCGATCGTCAGATCGGACAACTCTCCGGCGGTCAGCAGCAGCGCGTGTTCCTTGCGCGGGCCTTGGCGCAGGGTGCCGACCTCTACCTGCTGGACGAGCCCTTCGCGGGTGTGGATGCCGCGACGGAACGGGCCATCGTAGATGTGCTCAAGACGTTGAAGTCAGAGGGCAAGACGGTGATCGCCGTGCATCACGACCTGGCGACCGTGGCGGAGTATTTCGATCGCGTGTTCATGATCAACGTGCGACCCGTGGCCGAGGGTCCGGTGTCCGAGGCTTTCAAGGCCGAGACGCTGGTGGCGGCCTATGGCGGCAGGCTGGCCGCGACCCATGTCGATGAACTGGCGTTGGCCGGGACACGGGTGTGACGCCTCTACTGGACGCGCTTTTCCTCCAGGCGGGATACAACGCCGCGCTGGTTGCCATCGGCGCCGGCCTCCTGGGGTTTGCAGGCGGCGCCACGGGAACGTTCCTGTTGCTGCGCAAGCGCGCATTGCTGTCCGACGCGGCCGCGCATGCGACGCTGCCCGGGGTGGCACTGGCCTTCATCGTGATGGTGGCGCTGGGGGGGGACGGGCGCAACCTCGCCGGTCTTCTGCTGGGCTCGGCCATTACGGCGGGGATCGGTCTTGTGACGATACAGTGGATCGTGGCGCGCACACGCCTCACCGAAGATGCGGCGATCGGGGCGGTTCTTGGGGTGTTCTTCGGAATTGGGATCGTCCTGTTGACGGTGATCCAGACGATGTCGTCGGGCCGGCAGGCAGGGCTCGAGGATTTTCTGCTGGGGTCCACCGCGGGCATGTTGCGCCAGGACGCGCTTGTCATCGCGGGCGGGGGCGCGTTGGCTCTGGCGCTCACCTGGGCGTTGCGCCGACCCATGACCCTGGTGGCCTTCGACGCGGAGTATGCCACCGCCGCGGGCTTTAAGGTGTCGCGGATCGACCTGATCATGATGCTGGCCGCACTCGCCGTGACGGTGATCGGACTGAAGGTCGTTGGCCTTGTCCTGATCGTGGCGCTTCTGATCATCCCGCCGGTCGCGGCCCGGTTCTGGACCGAGTCCGTGGGCCGCATGATCTGGATCGCAGGCGCCATCGGCGGCGTCTCGGGTTATGTCGGCGCCGCCGTCTCGGCCTCGGCACCGAACCTGCCGACGGGTCCGCTCATCGTTCTCGTGGCGGCGGCCGCGTTTGTCGCGTCGCTCCTGTTCGCGCCGGTGCGCGGCGTGGCCGCGGCGCTCATCCGGCAACGCCGGTTCAAGGCGCGGGTGCATCACAGGCAGGGCCTACTGGCGCTTGCCCGGCAGGAGCCGATCCGAGAGCCCTTCACCCTGCGGCTTCTGCAGCGCGAGAACCTGATCCGGCCCGATGGCGTTCCGACGGAGGCCGGGCGCGCCGCGGCGGCCAAGGTGTCCCGTGACGAGCGGCGTTGGGATATCGCCCGGCAGATCCATCAGGATGCCGGGCTGACCGGGCGCTACGATGGCCTGACCCCGATCGAGGACGTGTTCACGGCCGACGAGATCGGCGAGTTCGACCGCCGGATCGGTCCGCCCGTCGCGGTGGGGGGCTGAGCCATGGGGGC
>Ga0209925_1000133_pt1 | contig 36435 bp, 29 predicted proteins | sample SalPonR2_A_D1_MG_FD_185702 | JGI IMG/M metagenome (GOLD analysis project Ga0209925, IMG submission 185702) | Salt pond soil microbial communities from South San Francisco under conditions of wetland restoration - Salt Pond MetaG R2_A_D1_MG... ... | reverse complement strand
AGCACTCTTCCACCACCTCACCATCTCACAGGGTGGTGCCCATCTCACTGTCAGTCGCGTTCTTCGTCTATCTTTATCCTTCGCTCCCGCAGTCTTCCACCGGCTAGCGCGGCGCCCGAGACGGGCACAAGCTCCCCCTTTTTCTCTCCAACGCCCCCCGCCCTCTTTACCGGTAGTTGGCCGGGACGTACTTCTCCGCGTAGTCCTTTCCGAACTTGGCGACCCACTTGGGGTGCTTGACCAGCCACCACTCCTTGGGGGGCTCCACCATCCACTCTTCGGGGATGTCCTGCTTGAGGTACTTCTCCGGCAGGGGGTCCGGCCCGGCCCATGGCCACTCGTCCTTGTCTGCGGACGCCGAATGCTCCACGGAGGGGTCGATGTATTGCTTCCAGTCCTTGCTCAGGAAGGCCTTGGCGTAGTTCTTGGCTTCCGCCTGCTGCTCGGGGGTGAGAGCTTTGTAGGCCTCCGTGAACTTCTCCTTAATCTCTGCCTCCGACAATTCGGATCCTACACCGGGGACGGAATCGAATCCGGAAATGAGAGAGGGAGGGACTGTGAAGGGCTCGATCTCGGCCTGGAGCTGGGAAGCAGATTTATCGTTCTTGATGCCGTACTGCTCCATGCCCTTGCTCAAAATGTCCGCCTGGCCTCCGAGAGAGTACTGGAGGGCAGCAGCTGCCGCTGCGGCAGAGCTCTTGGTCTCCTTCTCCAAAGACTTGGCCAGTTTCGTGGCCTTCTCCTGCACATCCTTGATGTTACCCACCATGTAGAAGGCTTGCTCAGGGATGTCATCGTAGGTACCGCGGAGGATCTCCGTGAAGCCGGAGATAGACTCCTCCAAAGGCACAAACTTGCCCGAGAAACCGGTGAAGACCTCAGCGACGTGGAAGGGCTGGGACATGAAACGCTGCGCCTTGCGGGCACGAGCCACAGTCAGTTTGTCCTCCTCGGAGAGCTCGTCCATCCCCAGAATGGCGATGATATCCTGGAGAGACTTGTAATCCTGAAGCAGCTTCTGGGTGTCGCGCGTGGTCTTGTAGTGCTCCATGGACACGTACTCGGGGTCCATCAGACGAGACGACGAGTCCAGGGGGTCCACGGCGGGGTAGATGCCCAACTCGGCGATCTTGCGGGACAGCACAGTGGTGGCGTCCAGATGGGCGAAGGTCGTCGCGGGAGCAGGGTCCGTCAAGTCATCAGCGGGCACGTACACGGCCTGCACGGAAGTAATAGACCCTTTGAGCGTCGAGGTAATGCGCTCCTGCAACGTTCCCATGTCCGTGGCAAGCGTGGGCTGGTATCCGACAGCAGAGGGGATGCGGCCCAAGAGGGCCGACACCTCGGCACCGGCCTGGGTGAAGCGGAAAATGTTGTCGACGAAGAGCAACACGTCTTGCCCTTCCACATCACGGAAGTACTCGGCGATCGTCAACCCCGTCAGGGCGACACGGGCGCGGGCCCCGGGCGGCTCGTTCATCTGGCCGTACACAAGGGCGGCTTTGGAGCCCTCCGTGGATCCGGTGTTCTTATCGATCTTGATGACACCGGACGTCATCATTTCATGGTACAAATCGTTTCCCTCGCGAGTCCGCTCGCCCACGCCCGCAAAGACAGAGAAGCCACCGTGGTTCATGGCCACGTTGTTGATCAGCTCCATGATCACGACCGTCTTCCCCACACCTGCCCCGCCGAAGAGGCCAATCTTTCCGCCCTTGGAGTACGGGCCGATCAAGTCAATGACCTTGATGCCCGTAGAGAGGATAGCATCGGACTCACCCTGCTCGGTCAGGAGGGGGGCCGGGCGGTGGATAGACCAGTGCGCAGCCGCTTTAATGGGACCCTTCTCGTCGATGGGTTCACCAATCACGTTCACGATGCGGCCTAGCGTACCCGGACCCACCGGCACCTGAATGGCGTCTCCCTGGTCTTTCACAGGTTGTCCGCGAACTAAGCCTTCAGTGGCGTCCATGGCAATAGTGCGGACCACGCGCTCTCCGATGTGTTGCGCCACCTCCAGCACCAGGCGGGGGCGGCCCTTTTCTACCTGCACCTCAAGGGCGTTAAGAACACGAGGCAGTTTGTCGTCAAACTCCACGTCAACGACAGCACCGATGACTTGCAGCACACGGCCATCCTTGACTGGGGCCTCGGCCGCTTCTGACATCCATCGCCGCGCTGTTTTTGTCAATGCCGGGAAAAGTGGGCCGATTCAGGATGTCAGCCTCGAAAATTTTTCTCGCACAAAGTATACTCTAATGACATGGCCTCAGAGAGCAGGCTTGCAGACACTGTCCGACGTGCAAGCTCCTGGACCTGTCGAGCATCCCGCCCAACTTACAAAATGCAGCAGGTGTGGAAGCGCGGGCGATCCCCTTGAAGGAGGTCAGGCCTCTCTTGAGCATTCGGCTTGCAGCAAACGCCATCCTAAAAGTGTTTTCAAGTAGGGGGCACGTAAGTGAGGGTGTGGTATGGATTTCTGGAAGACAGCTTGTCTTGAGCACTCTGCCACTCCCAAATGCATTGAAGAGCATGTCGCTTGTAGGTCTAATAGATGCCAAAATCCTGAAATCGCACCATCCTCTTCCAACTCTTATTCAATAGTGTGTCAACTACACGAGTTTGTGTTGGTTGTTGTGCAAGGACGCAACTAATTAAGAGACAAGGAGAGGGGGCCAAGCCAAAGCTTTGCTCGTCCTCGTGCGTCCCCTTACACTTGTCGTCTTCGTACCGTGACTTACGACCATACATCACGCCCAAGAACGAATAAATCGAAAAGTACAGACACTGTTTTTTGAGAGGCGGCAGGTACATGGGACAATGACGTCCATCCTAGGCGTAAAGCACGCGGGTCGAGAAGATGCATGATGACTAGGGGGGGCCGGCGGGCGTTGCAAGACGGAGAAGGGCACACCGCCCGCCAGCCAACCAGCAGCACGGGGGTCAGCAGCAAATAAATGGTCATGTACGAACAGAACCACCAGTGTCAAACGATCGCAAAGACGCACGCAAGTGATGTATTGACGGCTTGCCTTTTTGGAACCCTCGCTCAGGTAGGCGTGTCGTCCACCTTGCCGGCAGCGTGCGCTTGCAGCCCACGGGGCGAGAGGCAGCGAGAGGATTCAGATATCTGACGGGCTGGAGGATGAGCCTTTAGGACCCCACGAGAGGCTTGCAATGGGTTCCAGAATCGGGACTCTTTCTTCCTAAAGACGGAGCGAACGCAATGATGCTGGGGTGAGCTGTTGTTGATGTTTACATTCTTTACATGTGTGGCATTTACATGCTTTTGTCCGCCATGCTACTTACTAATGGACTACAGAACTGATTTTTCTCAACATTTCTGGGCTTCGAGGAGATGTCTTAGCATGCATCGTCTTTTTCGAGCAGCTTTACACATGTAAGGTGTGTCAATCTCATCCCATTCATCTTCCTTTCTCCTTTTATTTTGATAGCACTCAGCAGTAATCGCTGCATCGCCTCTTGCCCTTCCAGTAATGATGTGCGAGCAACCCACAGCAACGCCTACCTCCTCGCCCCTCTGGTGTTCTCCACCTATTCGATTTCGTGTCAACAACGGCACAAAGTAGGTTTGACGTCCCGGTGTCGCGTAATTACAATTAGTTGGAACCACCACCTCGACGGGACACCGTGTGTAGGTACAATCCGCACGACATAAGTCCAGATCACGACTAAGGTAACCTGTTACACGCCCGCCAGGACGCAGATGGTAACTTATTGGACGAATACGAAAGAAAGGTGTGAGAGGCCGAAATGCCCAAGAATAAAGTTTTTCCTGGTCAGCGTTGGTGGAACCACTTGTCAATGGTTTCACACGAGTCTCGCGGTCGAGCCGGAGGAAAGGCTCTTGTTTCCTTTCAACTCGACGAAGCGACATTTCCAAGCCGCAACACCAATCTTCTCTCCCCAAGAATAGAAGATGTATAGAAAAATAGATATACACTGTATTTCTTATCACCTGCCTTCACGAAAAAGATAGACGAGCATCGGCCCCCGTCTCCTCACCTGACTACGAGGTCCAAGAAATGATGCCAGCGGGAGCCCCCCGTCGAAGCCAGAACACGCGACTCGTTCTCCGCCTCCGGACCCAGGAGGGGGAGGGGGAAGTCGTCCATGAGAACTGCGGTAAACATATCCATAGATGGCAAGGCTTGCTGCCAAAAGGCGTGCACTAGGACGATACACCTCTCAAAGCTGTCTGTTTCCCTGGTCTGTTGCTTCTTGTTAGACTCTCCCTCTTCAGGACGACCTTCATTGTGGCTTCCACTTTCCTTCCTGGCGCTTTGGTCCTCTTTTCTCCAACTGTGTTCCACGCTCTCCTTCCAAAGCTTAGCCCGCTCCAGGACTCCAGTGTCACACTCGATTATCACGTGGCGCCGCGGCCGACGTCTTTGAATGGCCGCTGCAGAGTAACCCAGACCCCACCCGATTTCCAAGACCTTTAAAATGAGAGGAAGAAAAAGAAGTGTTGAGGCAAAAGTCTCACCAGTCAACACGTAGCTTGCGTCAACGGCGCCCCTCCACGACTCGTGATGTTGATAGGCTACAAAATATGTGTGCTCGCGTGTGTTTGTTGTCGGGGCAAGTAACTTCCATCGCCAAACGCATCTTTTGAATTACAATCCCTGTACTGTCGCTCTTTGGCCCCCTTTCCAGTATTTAACGACCTGAAAGCTACGCACCTCATCATCAGCCTGGACATTCAAGGCTTCAACCAGCTTTTCCATGTATTCTTTCTCCCACTCCATCATCACTATAGTATTCGTGCCCAGATAAGGTTGTAGTGCCTCCGGAGCAGGTACGATACCATCGTCATCCCTTGGCTTCCCACTCCTTTCCATGCCTGCGTGCTTCTTCCCTCTTTCGTGGGACTGCAAGGTACGCATTACGAGAAGCTCCTTGCCCTCTGGATCCCTCCCGTACTCAAGACGAGAAATCTGAGGTATCGAAGCAGCGGTCTCGGCCATTTCTGCTTGCAGACCCCGAAGGCTGCTGTTATAAATAATTGTAAAGGAAGAGTGAAGATGAGAATGGGGTATCCGTAAAAGGCTGGAGACCACGACAAATAAACTCAAAAAGTACCCCAAAAGAAGAGGCAGCGATCAATGTAAATTATTGCTGCGTGACGACATTTTTGATAAATGAATTGGCTCCTGCCCGCACATTAAGCGGTGGTTAGTTCGGCCCGAGCGCCAACAGAAGAAAAGTAGCCTGATGGCGTGAAGGAGGGCGTGTGGCCATGTTGAGGATCCTGGCGCCAAGGCGCAATTACCCGATCACCCTCGGGCATTTTGCAAGTGCCATACTCTATCAACTAGGCCATTATTTACTTCGTATACGCCTCCCAACATGGTGCCAAGGTATAAATAGGATACAACCACGCTCGGCGTGCCTAAAAGCTCTTCGGGGCCGCGGTTGGCATTGCCGTCGTCCCGGTGTCACGGGGGCCATACGATCTTCTGATCTTCGCGTGCCTCCTGACAGATGGTCCGGGGGGAAACTTTCGAGGCCGAGTCTTAACCCGCGGTGCTCTCATACTCTTGCCTGTCTTCATAGAGATTCATCGGGGTGCGCGTTGGGAGAATTGGGAAACGGGTTCATGTCATGTCTGTGATCATCTGCCTGGCTCCATGTCGTTCTTTTGGCATTCAGGTGTTGGGAGAATCAGATGGCACTTTCAGTCAGAACAGTGTGGTGTTCTTGTGCTTGACATCAACTGGCAGCCCCAGAATAAAATGGCGCGTTCGGTTATGAAAACACATGTGTCAGATCTTCTTTCCCCCCCTCTAGTCTGTGATTACATCATTGTTTGCACGCAGCACGCGTGGCTTGTGTCAGAGTCTTCCACCTGTGGCGCGCTCAGTGACTGTGACGCCTATGTCTCAAGGCATCTGCTACCGCCAGATCCGCTAGTTGATTCGTTCCGGCCTCAGCTTTGACACGCGCCTTCTAACACCGCAGCATCCCTCACACTTGCACGGCAGGTCACTCAATGCACAAGCCACTCGACAGCATGAACAGCAATGTCCTCCTTGCTCGTGTCTCCTTGCGGGATAATTTGTTGTGTGTCTGTGACCTGAAGGGGGTGATCGTCTTCGCCTCAGACGACCTCCTGTGGGCGTTGGGGCTTCAGGGGCCAACCACGCGCCACATTGGAGCAAGCCTTTTTGATTTGCTCGCCGACGAAGATGTTGAAGAGTATAAGGTAGGGTATGGTGGGTTCTTGGTGGAGAAAAGTCATAGGAAGGCAACAGTTTCTGCCTCGAACGCTTCTGCCCCTGTCGGCAGCCCGAAAAAGCGATTTTTTGTGCATCTAAAAATGATTCTACCCCATGTGTAACCTCGCCCTAATCAATACGATCACAGAATTCACTGCGAAGGAAGTCAGGGTCGCTTCTGAGGTGCAAGCAAAATGGTTGCTTCGTCTGGCTGGACATTCAATGCGTGTCTCATGTACCTCCCCAATTAAAGCGCGCTTTGAGTCGAGTACAAAAGGCGCGCGCCGCTGGGTTCCCCTCTCTCGTGTGCCTTAACAACAATAGCATCAGTGAGAATGTGAACCTTATCGCCGACATAAATCGGGCAGTTGCGCCCCACGCTATGAATAATAGCCCGCTTAACCACCAGAGCAAGGCCTTGGCCTCCGCCTCGTGTGCTTGGGCGGCGGGGAATGTCGTCGGCTTGGAGGAAAACGTATTGACCAAGGATCGCACACTCGATTCCTTCCTTACGCCTGCTGGTCAGGAGGAGGAGAGCGCAACAAGGCCTGCAGATAAGGCGGTAGGGGAGGAGGACGCGGTAACGGAAGCCTCGGACCCGGAGGAGGAGGGCATCTACGCCACTCGCGCGGAGCCGCAGGCCTCGGTCGGTGCAATCAACCCGTGCCTTCCCTCCTTTGGCTGCCTGACCTTGGAAGACGGTGCGAACCAGGGCCAGCGGGCGACAAGGAGCTTGTGCACCACAGCGTGTACCACCTCCTCCTCCGTCTCCTCCTCGGAACAGCTGGGGGACGGCTTGGCGTTGTGGACCGACGAGGAGCAGCTTCGGCAGCAGCAAGAAGAGGCGGCCATGGTGCGAGAGTATTCTTTCCGGGAAATATTCGAGTACCTTAGCGCAGGGGCCAAGTCCATGAGTCATGCCACCAGCTTCTCCCTGAGCGGTTCCCGGGCCTCGTCGACCCTGAACATGGGACCGTCCACAGCAGCCGCGAGTCCAAGCTCGCCGGCCGCCGTGCTGGCTCAACCATGCCGTGACTCTCGACCCTTCAGCGAACGCGTAGCTGCCAAGTGTCGTGCTGCTCCTGAGGAGAGCTTTCTTTCCAGCCACGGTCTGGCCTCCGGGTCGTCCTCCTGGCGCCTTCAGAACAAGTACAAGGTCAGCGGGTACATGGGGAAGGCAGCTGCGACTCTGGGGTTAGGGACGGTCAAAAGTGCTGCAGTGGGCGCCTCAGCGCTTCGTCACGTCCCCCCCATGCTGGATGAGAGCGGGTGGGATTGGTATGTGGATGTGTGATGCTTCAATATCACAAGACTTCGTACCTGATGGGGAGGGTGTATACATGTGTTTGTATTTTAAGTGTCACGTGCATGTTTGCGTCAGTGACAGTTAAGTGTGTGTTTGTCTCATAGAAAAGTGGACAAAATGGGGAGAGAATGAAGATTTAGGCTGCACTAGCGTGACATGAACCATATACAGTGAGAAATGTGCTAGCGTGGGAACTGCCTCATTTAAACGCAGTCATGCATGGCTCGTATCGGCACCTGCACTGTGATATCTATTGAATGTAGGATACAGCAAGACAGAATGAGAACTGGAAATGACAGGAGTGAAAACGTCATTAGGACAGCAGAAAATGCGCGGATGCGGCAGGCTCCCTCCGAGTGGTGGCTCGGAGTCGTGTGGCCGCCCGCTGTCGCTGACTGCACCACTGCGCATTTTCCTTTAGACTCACGTACAAGGTACAATAGCCAGCAACACATGAAATTCAAGGATCAAAACTTAGACTTTCGTCTAAGAGCATCTTGAACGGCGACGTCCAACTACAGTCTGCACGGCACAGGCAAAGTCTCGATCAGGATTACGAGATATCCTGATTTAGGAAGAGACAACCAAATGATATGGCGCATGTAGTATGAAATTGAGCAGAAAGTCGGCAAGAAAAGTGTTTTTTACAGGACAACGGGTACGAAGCTCAACAGAATTCTGAGGCCGTAACCGAAGCTTTTTCTTGCCTCAAATTCATTTTGTTTCATTTGGGAGAATTTTCTTACCTTCATCTTCTGGTGTAATCTCCAAAATTTCAGCCTCGTAGGAAAAGCACACGCATCGGCAGTTGACCCCCTTCCATACCAACAGATTCCTTTCCTTCTACCCTTCCAATCGAATTGTTCACATGGTTTAATTATTAATCCTATCAGTTCATCGACATTTCCGCAAACTTAATTTCTCACCAACCGCTGTTGGTGGACAACAAAAAGCGCGCATTCAAAGACGTGTGCCTGTCTTCCTGGAAAGCTTTGCTATTATTTCACGTCGCCTCAGGAACGTCGACTGCGTAACGCCTCAGGACCTGGAGCTGCGCTCGAGTCAGGACCCCTCGCACAGCCTCATACGTACAATCCACGCGCTTACTTGACACGCATAAATCTTTATACAACGTTCCTACAGCCGATGCCATCTTTTGCAAGGCCTCCAACTCTTGGGTCATCTCTTCAGAAGCCTGGGATAGGATGGCTTTGACTTGCTCCTCCTGCTCGCCTTTCAACTGTAGCTCGAAACACAACAACGGCCATAATGTCTGTCCATCCTTTGCTTCCCATCCTGTTGTCTCACTCTCTTGCTCCTGTTTCTCCTGTATAAGAGTTTCCCCGATTTTTGCTGCTGAGATGCGCTGTGACGAAGATGCCTGTTGAGTCCATACACACGCTCGTCGATTAAGCCACATCCAGAAGCATGCGTGAGGTGGGAACAAAAGACAACGCAAGCGAGCGAATCGATAAGCGCGCAATGCTTGTCTCTCATCCTCTGTACAATCTTCCTGAGAACGCAGGTTGCTTTCTATAACGTGGCGGAGATCTTCAAGCTCCATATTCGATTGACCCAGCTTCGCACTCAAATTTTCCAGGTTTTCCTTCTTACGTCGACGACTTTGACGTGCACTCTCGCGATTTCTTGCGAGACGTTGTTCTCGACGGTCAGATTCGGTTAGAACATTTCTCGTGTCAGTTGTTGGAGTGACCGCTGCAGTAGACTGATGAGGTAATGATCCACTCCTAAAGGCTGAAGGAGTTTGTTTTCGAAAGACTGAAAAGATGGGTGGAAAAGACCTACGCTGGGCATTGTCCATACTGCTGGTACCTGCATATATAGTGAATAAGATCAAACCAGAAGCTGTTGATCCATCACATACGATGTCGAGGTAGGTAGAGATAATAGACACAGCCGGGGGGGGAGCAAGCGAGAAGGGGCAAATTTCAGCGAGGGCGTCCTAATGTACGACTGAGAGGGCCTGCTACCGCGACCGGGCGAGCGCGGTGCTTCTTGGGGCGTAAACTTCCACTCATATGCTCAACTTTGGTCGATGCGTGTAGTCATTATAAGGTTTCTCCGGTAATGATCGCTCATTCGCAACTGTTCCCCCCCGCAGACCACGGAAGAGACCCCACCTGCCCAAAGTGGGCGGATCGATCAAAATGGAACAGGCCCAGACGCAGGAAAGATACGCGAAGAACCATCTCGTTGAAGTCCAGGTCAGGCGTACTCGACGTGCTCATTCGATGTCTGCTCATCGTCAGCACGAGGCCAGGTACGCTTGGACTTACAAGCCTAGTGCGTACAATGCTGGTGAAGGGTATAAGGGTTTGTAAGCTTGCTTTAATCGGCTGATCTTCCGTTCCGAATCACTTCACAACGATTCGATTGCTTGTCATCAAGCGAGTGGAGGGATGGAAGGGCTGCATATTGTAAATTGTACATCGACATCCCCATACATGGCCATCCCAATTTCCAACGCTAAATTTTCCGCTCCTCTTTTGTCAACATGGTAGAGCTTGGAGACACTTATTCCTATGTGCACTACATTTACGATAGAATCACTTCGATCACACCAGAAATGAAACAGGTTATTATCGCCCTTGGAATTCTTACTGGCGTAACTGAGGCTTTTTGGTTGCAGCCTGTAAAGCAAAGTTCAAGAAGCCATTGCAGGAAGCTATTCGCTGAAGAACCTTCTTCAAGCAGTGTATGCGATAGCAGCTCGCGTCAAGGTTTTTTGCAGACTCTTGCAGGCCAGGCCGCACTCGTAGGGTTCGGGATGACTGCGGGCCCACTTTTGGTGGGTGGCAAGGCTGGCGTTGTCCAGCCCGCTCAAGCAGCGGGCCTGTCGAAGGTGAACAGCGAGTTGGCAGGCTACGGGCTTCCACCCATTTTGGACGTTCCGGGGGGATTCTCCCCTCTTGTTGAAGTGTATGGAAAAGCTGCGGGCGCGAAAAAGGAGCGCGAGACCCTGCTGGTACAATTTCTATATCCCAGTCTGTGGGTGGTGAGCAAACCTAGTATAGATAAGAATGGCGAGGAAGGTACGATTTCCGCGGGCGACTACCAGAAAGGCGACTCGGCTGCATTCTACGTTGAAGAGGGCCCTGCGTCTGGAAAACTCGAGCAAGAATCAGCAGACTACTTCGGGGAGGTTGTGAAGCGTGCCATCGGGCAGAAAAGCCAGAACGTGTACCAAAATTTCAAGGTTCTCAAGAAACGCCCTGGAGCTAAAGGCGCCAACGGGGCGCAGTACACGATCGTCGAATTCAAGTACGAGCTTCTGACGGGGGCGGGTTTCACTGTTGATCGTAAGGGAGTCGCCAGTGTCACGCAAGTGGGCAAGAACGTGCAAGGTTTGTGGGTCGCCACCACGGCTGCGCGGTGGAAGAAGATCGGTAACGATTGTATAACAATGGCTGATTCCTTCCGCGTCTATGATGGCATCGCACCCGCTTAGGAGACAATCGACAGGATAGGTACAGAGTAGCCAATTCAACAGTGTGGGTACTTAGTATTTGTTACTGGAATTGCCAGTAATCACTGATTGTGCGGCGATGTCGGTACGCACATCGCGCGCACGGATTTGCCTGTTCTGTTACCACCACGCTCAAAGCAGAGGACATGGGCCCGAGATGGTGGGACAAATGGGATGTATTGCGCGCGTCCACTTCGCAGAAGATGCGATCTAGAGCTTGAAAGAATTTATTATTGTCATAACTTTTGCCTCGCGAAGGAGTGATGAGATTTGAATCAAATTTACGTTGACTCAACCTTTTCACATTTATTTGATGCTAAGATTTTATTTAAAATTAAAACTTCTATATCATCCCCTCGATTCTGATTAGGCCTGCAGATGCCAGTTTCCGTAGTTTGCTTGCAATTGTTGGACTGCACAAATGTTGCTGAAGAACACGTCCACTTTTGCTGGTTGTACAGTTGTGTAGGATCACCTGCATGGTGGGGTCTAGTAGAATGTCGCGCAGCTCGTGGTCTCGGAGAATATGAATGGCAGCCTCTTGCTCTTTCCTATCTCTTTCGATGTCCTCCACCAAGCAAATTTTTTGCTTGTTTGCGAAAGCCCCTTCAATCAATGGACCACGACACCGAGAAAGCGCAGAAGCTTCACTGTCGACTTCTTCCTTTCGCAGCTCGGGAAAGTTTGCGGCTATGACATCAACAATTTCCTCCAAGAACTTCATGACTGAAGCATTGCCCTGGTACCTGGTGATGGCAGCTTGAGGATCGCAGGCAAGTTCATTCAGGACAACCTTTAATTCAGGATTTTTTAGTTTATTTTGAAGCGTTGGTGGAAAGACCATTTTTCCAAGCAGATGCTTAGAAGACGACGATCTGGTCGAGCGCTGCTTGACATTCGCCCTCCTCCCATCATTCCCCCCCCCCCCAATTCTGCTTGCCAAGTTTTAGAGTCAGTTATTCCCTCCTTTAAGAATCCATTCTTGAAACCACTCCCACAAAAGTCATCGGCGGTAGACACTTCTTTCGGTGTGCTACATTTTCGAGGGCTTCCGTGGACAGCAATTATCATTTCATCTAGTAAAGTCAAGCTTCGCTCTTCCTCCTCTTGCATGATGTAAAAGTTACCTGTGCGTAGATCGGCAGATTTCAGCCATAGACTTTTTCATATTTTTTGCCAACATCTTTTAGAACAAGCCTTCCAAAATATTTTGCAAATATATCGCTCCTAGTCTATGCAATTTGTTTTTCATGTAAGGTTGGGAATATTTTTTTCCTTAGATCCTCAGATTCTAAGACCTTCAAGTAAGCAATAGGAACTCGGCAATATTGGAGAAGAAGCTCAAAGGGAAACCTTGAATGTCCTCACCATGTATTCATGAGCATGTTCTTGCGGGAATGAGAAGCCGCAATAACGGTTGACGAAGATGGCGCTATCATCAGCGAAATAGCGATTAACGGCCCATAGAATCAGTGTTTGCAGTGACAGGCAAAATCGGTGGATGTTCATCAGACACTGCCTTTGTCTCCATCGGCTGGCAAAAAGGGATAGGAACAGACATTATTACAGGTCGCGAGCAGTATATACATCGCGGTTTTGGAAAATGTGCCGAACAACGATAAGAGCCGGGCCCATAACGAGATGCTCATGATGCTCATGGCTTACCTCCATGCTCGTAAAACCAACAAATCAGTGGAATTTATTGATTCTGTGGCGCCGAAAGTCTAGATTATTTAACTAACCGAACATTACTAACCATAGGGTTTCATGTTAAACATGCCGTTGCACAAGAAGCGCACTCTGCGGAGGATGTTTGTAGCGGTCACGCCCGCCATTGTCCGTACTCTGCTATTGGGCACTCTTGCTGTGGTCTGCGCCTTCCCGTTTCTATTTTCTTCCTTAAGCGAAATAGAGCCATTGACGTATAGATTTACATTGCCAAAAACTTCACTTAATGCTCTGCGTTACGAAGTGGCATCCGTAAAAGAGGAGACGCCAACTCTCCCGGCGCGGAAACGTCAACAGGAACAGGATGAACATCAGTCCAAGAAGTTTGTAAGGGCGGTCACCTCCGCTAGAAGCGCTCCAGAGAAAGCAGTTGGGACTCATGGCAATTTTAAGACGGCTGCAGCTTCACTTCCTGCCGCACATATGGGCTCTCACCTTGACAGTGGTGATAAGAAAACACCAGAATACCACCAGAAGATGGAATTCATCGTTTTAGAGGGCTCTGATCCGATCAAGAAAGCACTTGTCCAGCACCAAGCTAAAGATGACATTCACGTATACATGGACTGGCCCTTACCCGCAACACGATTTTCCCTTCCCAACTATCGATCATTGGAATCGGTGCTCACGCAGTACCCGAATGCGCACGTCCGCATTTTGATGGTAACACCCTCCCGAGCTGCGCGCCATGACTATGCGAATACGCTATCGTCTACACAATTTGAAAAATATCGCAAACGCGGTTACGATGTACAGTTTGAGGTCCTGTCTGAGAAAACCGTGTTGGAACTTCATGAGCCAGACCGTCCCGGATTCACGTATTTCACCACTGTGCTCTTTCCTCGCCTGGAGAAGACAATATTCGACGAGTCTTTCTTTACGAAGACAGAGAATGCTGTCCAGGATTTCAAGACAAACCACTTCTTTCGCCTGTTTTCCCTCTGGCGCACTGGCGGCATTTACACGGATTTCTCCATGTTGTTCATCCGGCCTCTGCCGCCCCGAGAGGCATCTTGGAGCTTCCCAGAAGAGTGCGGCTCCGTGACGTCAAAAACGTCGGCAACCGATGCCACCGTTCACTTTAACGACGAACACTGGCGGTACTCGGGCAGCCAAAATCCGTATGTCCTGCACTTTGAAGCGCAGAGTCCTGTACTTGGTTGTGTTCTGTCTCGCTTTGACGACAAGAGCGACACGCTGCACGAGTGCATGCTCAAAAGTACGAAAAGCGGTTCCGATTGCCTGCAAGAATCATTGGTACGGTGTGGTGCATCCTCTCCGGGCGCCAAAGGCGACTTAGCCGACCACATAGAGTCCTTCGTCGATTGGTCAGCGTGTAATAGCAGTCAGAGCGGAAAAGTTGTGCCACCACCTTCTCGTAATGTTGCAATGCTGGCGATGGCCCGCGAGGCTATGGAAGGAAGCTGGCAAGTTTCATCAAACCTGCGCGCGCTTTTTGAAAAGAATGTCTACTTGAATCGCTGGCATCCCTCGCAGGTTGATTCGCACTGTGCGAGGCAGTGTGACTTCTACACGCATGCCGTCGCCCGTGCGCGAGCTCCTTTCCATCAAACCAAATTCTCCCTGTCAAAAGAAGATGCAGAGGCCTCCAAGTATATTTGTGCACCCTCTATCATTATACCAGGCGCTATGAAGGCCGCGAGCTCGAGCCTTTTCGCAGCCATTGCCGAACACCCGCAAGTGTTGCGACCAATACGAGGACAGGGCTTCAAGGAAACAGGCACCTACATGAATATCCCGGGTAAGGATCACTTCAAACATCGACTGCAGGCTTTCCCTTTCATTGAACCCGGCGAGAACTTTGTTGCGATCGATGGAACTATGTACTACCTGGATAGAGACGAGAGTGCCAAGCAGATCGTTGCCGATACTCCTAACGTGCGAGCGATCATCTCTCTCAGAGATCCAACACTTCGGGCATTTGATCAATACCGCAGCGATTTCTTCAATGGAACGGAATCATTTGCAGACGCTGCAAAGCTTTCTGTACCAATTTTACGAACATGCTACCAGGAGCATCTCGCGCATGTTGACATCCGTGCTCTTCTACGGCATGGGAAAGCATCAGAATTGTCCGGGCAAATTGATTTTTGCACGTCCGCGCTGATGCGCACGCCATCCCGGCGCGCCATTTTAACTTCTTTATACTTTCCTCAGGTGTTGCGCTGGTCCTCAGTAATCAGCAAAGATCGGCTTTTAGTAGTCACGAAAGAGGAGCTGAGTCGCGATCCCGAGCCGGTTCTGGCCAAAGTCTTTGAATTTTTAGAACTTTGCAAATTCAAGAAGACATTCAAGGCAGAAAACATTTCCACAATGCCCATGCCAGCAGGATATGGACTTACAGAGCAAGCCTTGATTGAGTTGAACGAGGCTTTTCAACCATGGAATCACGCTCTTGCCCGTCTCGTGGATCGTCAGTTTGATTGGCCGAGCCCTAGTGAAGCGCTGGTCAAAGCGAAATTGCAATTTCATCGCATTGTCATCTTTCAAAAAATTGCCAATGCACAAACAACTTGCATGGATTGTAAGCGCATTCACGCACATTTGGCTGCTCAGAAGGGTGTCAACCCTGATACTGATATTGAAGTGGTCGCGTTGCGTCACGACGATTTAGCCTGGACAGACGTCCTTAAAGCGACTGGAGATAGTGCAAAGTTAACAGACTCCATGCCATATGTTTTTATACAAGGTGTTTACGTCAAAGATTTAAAAGGTGGCGAAGAGCATGATGAAGGTAATCTGAATACGCTTGTGGTTGCCTTGTCCAAAGCACATGAATTAGGAAACCATCGGACCTATGAACCTTTTTTAGATGACTAGAAACCTACAAACTGTGAACATAGTAGAAGGGGAGTAATGACACTTTTAAAGAAATGTAACCAATGAAATGAAAGAGTTTGCCTATTAGGAATAGAATTTTTGCTAGTTTTAAACAAGATCCGTCTTTTCAATGCCATACCAATAATTTGGTCGGAATGTCTACAATTTATCGATATACTTTGCGCAGCACACCTTGCTGCACTCGCGTACTATACGCCTATAGATGCATTGCATATGGTTGTTTGAATTTAACGGTTCAGCGTGTGAAGGGAACGATGTCATATGTTCCATGGCATTTTTTCATGAATGGTTTGACGTTATGAATTCATAGTTTTCATGATGACAAATCCAATCGAACATTCCGTGTCTACCAAAATCAATTTTGTAAGTATGTAGTACGTTGCACGGTACTTCAATTCAAATCATGAGAAGAAGCCTTCATATTTGAGCAACGATGCGAGTCGTATTAGCGTGGAATACGGCGGACCAGCACTACAGATTGCCATGCTTTCTTCCACTTTCAACAGCATTTCGGGGGGGGGGATAAGGCCCTCTTGTCAGATCGCCTTCTATCCTAGACAACTGTTGCCACGAGAAAGCCAACAGGCCTATGAGCGCAACCACCACCACCTCACTCCTATTCGAAGTTAGCTTCACGTCCAGTAATCGTTTCCCTAGGGTTCCTATTAGTAAACCTGCCCCCAAAATTCGCGGCTTCCACCGTCGTACACAAGCAAGCGCTCGGCTGCAGGACGCGCAGTGTCGGGTATGCTGATGGTATCGATCAAGGAGTACGTCAGGAAGTGTCTTATAATCAAGCTCCTCAAGAGCATCCGCGGTTAGAGCACCGAAAGGACCGCCTTTGCCATACGTGTCAATCCATCTCCGAAACTGGGCTACAAATAAGTCAGCCTTGGTGGGCATGTAGTATCGCTTGACCCAGGAAGCAGAACTGCTGCCGGCAGGGTCAAGTAATCTTCGCTCCTGCACTGCCAGAAAAATATTGTCGTCATCCAAGACCCGGTTTTGTTGGAGATGCTGCATCCAGTCCGGAATGCTGAGGAAGATGGCGCGCCGAAGCCTGGATGCCCAGGACCTCCCTCTGAGCGGAGAGGCAGGTGGTGTAGTATTAAAGCCACCAAGGCTACCCGTGTCAGTGACCGGATCGGGAAACTTGAAAGGAAAACGCGCCAATATGCGGCATTGTCCTGGACGGGAGGGAGTGGCGTACGTGACGGTCCACGTGGAGACCTCAGGGGTGGATATGAGGTGATGCATGTAGCTAGGAGCGTTGAAAAGGGTTTCCCGCTCAACACGCCCCAAGTGCTTCTTGGTCATGGGACTCGCCGGGATGTTGCGCTCCCAGGTCCCTCGGAACCCTGCCAGGGTCACCTCAGAGGTGAGCTTCAATGGCACAGGACTCGCATAGGAACGGCGGCCAATTGTGGCATGGTGCGTGAAAGGCACGTGGGATGGATCCAAGAGGTTTTCTTTCGCTTGCTCATACGAGTAGGGCACGTCACGGCTCACATCCAAGCAAATCAGGTCCTCGTCCACAAGCGGGGGGCACAAAGGGATGAGATCGACGCTTGGCGTACGGCCGCATAAGGACTGCAATGACTGTCCCCACACCCATATGATACCCTGAGCGACCGTTGTAGGATAGGCTGCCACAGTCGCCGCCGTCCGAGCTTCTGGAGGGACCTCACCGTCCTCCAGCTGCGGGATTCGAGTGCACTTGCCCAGCTTTCCTTCGAACGTCCATCCGTGGTAAGGGCACTCGATGCATCCCGTGGATGGATCAATACGTCCCTCGCTAAGGGGTGCAAGACGATGTGGACAGGCATCTTTGACCGCATTCCAGCGCTTTCCATTGTTGTCCCACCATATTACAATTGGGATGGACAGAAGCTCGAAAGGATAAGGCCTCGTTTTGTCTGTCACTGACTCGAAGGCGATTGGCCACCATTGGGCCTGCCAGTCAATCGATTTGTATGTATTTACCATACCTGACTCAGAAACTGCATATACTTTTACTTGTGCATCGTGCGGCGGATTAAAGGGCCACTTAGTCGGTTGCGAAGATAAGGCGAATGAGTGCGCGTGATGGGACAAAAATAGCACAGCAACTAAGCAATATAGCCGAGATGCTTTCGGAACCTTGGAGTAGATGGATTTCATGGCCGTTTATTTCTCTTGGAAGTGTGTTTCGTTGACAAATGCCGGTGTCTAGATCAGGTGTGACCCCGTAGAGTACACCTGAGGATGCGAATTTGCCTCTCGAGAACACAGGGTTGCCTTCAGAAGACGGCGATTATTTTTATATTCCGAAAAATGAAGCCTTGAGATAAAACGCTAATGTGAAAAGGAGATAGAGGAGATCATCAACAGCGTGGAGCATAGGGCTAGACGGAGGGGTGCCTGGGACGCGCAGGGCATCGGGGAGGTTAAACCCCTCCTTACGTCCAAAGTGCTGCGAGAGATGAACCAAAACATGCCTGCTTGAAAATGGCGCACTCGTCATTCGACAGGTAATCTCCTCAGAGCCTGATCGAGTTCTGGAGGCCTGTGCGTCTTTCAATACGGCATGCAACCAAGCTCTCCCGGCATGGCCTTGGCGCTCGCGGTGCCTCGCTCGCTCGCTTCCTGCTCCCTCCTCTTCCCCTTCCGCTCTTGCCGCCTTCGGCCCGCTAAAACACCCGCGACTGCCGGATTCCTGTTGGGACATTTCGCCATTCACTTTGCTCAATGTGCAACTTCATTCAAATGTTGGGGGCGTGGACTTGTCAACGGCTTTTCGAGAGATATGAAGCCGGGAAATTGATTCGGGAAGTGGGCGATTCTAGTAATCCGCCCGGCACTCCACAAGGAGCATACCTTGTCTAGCCCGCTCATTGCTACCCTCCACACCGCAATACAGGATCATGGCGCTGAACATTGACCAGACCAAATTCCTGGAGGAGGCGATGCGCAAGGTCAAGGAGCAAGCCTTCTACATGAAGCATGCCATGGTAGGGATAGAAGTGTGGAACATCATCCCCTCTGCCTCTCTCTGGTCTTTTACTTGTCTCGCCCCGGGCTCCTACCCAGCAATAGTTCGTGAAAAGGGCATCCTTCTATGTCGTCCTCTCATGTCTCTGTTTGCGCCGGGAAGTGGGCCTTTTCATTCTGTTGATCTCCTCACGTTACCAGACACACGCGCTCGCAAGTTAACTTTCCCCCGTCTTTTTTCCTCCCCAAGGACAATGAGGACTTGAAAGGGACGCTGACTCATGCGTCAGACATGTTGCGGGAGCTTCGAACGGGCCTCCTGACTCCTAAAAGCTACTATGAGCTGTACATGAAGGTGTTGGATGAACTCCGTTACGTGGAGGACTACTTCACCGGTCTGCAGAAGCAAGGGAAGCCGGTCGTCGAGCTCTATGAAAAGGTGCAGAGCTGCGGGAATGTACTCCCGCGTCTCTATTTACTCATAACTGTCGCGGGTGTCTATATCAAGTCTTTGGAAGCGCCGGCGCGCGACATTCTCAAAGATTTGGTAGAGATGAGCAAGGGCGTGCAGCATCCCATGCGCGGCCTTTTTTTGCGAAATTACCTCTCCCAGGTGAGCCGCGACAAGCTACCTGACGTGGGCACCCCGTATGAAGGAGAAGAGGGCGGTAGTGTGCAGGACGCATACGAATTCATTCTCCAGAACTTCTCGGAGGCAAACCGACTATGGTGCCGCATGCAGCAGCAGCCGACCAACGCGCACAACAAGGACAAGAAGCGACGGGAAAAGGAGAGGCAAGAGTTGCGGATACTGGTGGGAACCAATCTGGTCCGCCTCAGTCAGCTCCAGGGCGTGGAGGCGGCCACCTACAAGGAGCACATCCTCCCGCGCCTCCTGGAGCAGGTGGTGCAGTGCAAGGACACCCTTGCCCAGTCCTATCTGATGGAGTGCATCGTCCAGGTCTTCGGCGACGAGTTCCACATCGCCACGCTCGACCTCTTCCTGGCCGCGTGCACGCAGCTGAAGGAGAAGGTGAATGTGCGAGCCATTTTGGAGGGCGTAATGGACCGGCTGGCGACCTTTGCTGAGGCCAACCCCGCCGCCATCCCCCCCCACCTCCGGACTTTCGACATGTTCAACACCTGCGTGAGCAAGCTCCTGGAGGAGCGTCCGGGCTATTCGGTGGTAGAGGTGCTGCGCCTTCAGGCCTCCCTCCTCAACTACGCCCTTCATTCCTTCCCCGGCAACCTCGAGTACCTGAACCTATGTCTCGGGAATTGCGCCACGGCCCTGGCAGACAAACGGGCGGCCCATCAGGAGCAAGCCGTCATCGTGGCGCCCTTGCCCTTTGCCCTGGACAGCGAAGGCGTGGAGGTCGTGGAGCGCCTCCTCACTCTCCCCTTGGCCTGTCTGGCGCTGAAGGTGCTGGAGCTGCCACACTTCGCCTCCCTCCTCGAGTTCCTCCCATGGGCGAGCCGGCGCCAGGTGGGCGTGACACTCCTCCAGGCTGTGTACAACTCCCGGGCAAAGCTGAGCGACCTGGAGAGCGTGGAAAAGCTGCTGGAGATGGTGGTGCCTGTGATCAAGGAGGAGCCCTCCTCGGTGCTGGGCTCCGAGGAGGGCCAGGCTCTGCGGCGGCAGCAGAACGGGGAGGGAGGGGTGGAGGACGCAGAGGAGGAGGACGAAGCCGGCGCTTCCCGGTCGCGGGGGGGGGGGTCCACAGGGAGCACAGAGAACGGGAAGGCACGGAGGCTGGAGGAGGAGCAGCTCCTGCTCGGGCGCCTGGTGCATGTGATGGCGAGCCCGGACACGGATATGCATTTCAGGTTCCTGACGGTGGCGCGCCGGCACTTCAGCGAGGCGCCCAAGGACCGGTTCCAGTACACGTTTCCACCCTTGGTCCTGGCGACCTTGCAGCTGGTGCGGCGGGTGCGAAGACGAGAGGTGGCGGCTGAGGGCGCGGACGGCAAGCAGGAGGGAGACACGCAGGGGGGCCGCGCGGCCTCGGAGGGTGCCTCCGAGCAGGCGGCCGCGGAGGATGGCAACGGGGTGCTGGGGTTGAAGAAGAGAGACGTGCCGGGCGTGCAATTTGGCTGCCGGAAGCTCTTCCAAGCCGTGCACGAGATGCTCACCTCCTTGGCCCCGCATTTTGCAAACCTTGCGCTGAAACTTTTCTTGGAGGCCGCGCAGGCCGCCGATCGATGCGAGGCAGACGCCTTCAAACTCATCTCGTACGAATTCGTGACCCAGGCCTTCTTGCTGTACGAGGACGAGGTCACGGACTCTAAGTCCCAAATACGGGCCCTGACCGCCATGATTGGCACGCTCCTGCAGGCCCGCCACTTCGACGAGAGCGACTACGATGCTTTGAGCACCAAGGTCACACAGTACGCAGCCAAACTCCTCAAGAAGCCCGATCAGTGCCGCATGGTAGCCTTGGCCTCCCATCTCTTCTTCGTCGGTCGTGCCGACGAGCCTGGCCATTACCACGACCCCAAGCGTGTCATTGAGTGCCTACAGCGCTCTGTCAAAACCGCCGACATGTGCATGGCCTCATCCCAGCATATGCACCTATTTGTAGAGGTCCTGAACCACTACTTATACTTTTACGAATGCGGTTGCCCTACTGTAACAGAAAAGTACCTGTCAGCTCTAGTGGCCTTCATAAACGACATGCGGAACGAGGCGGCTCTTGTGGGCGGGGGGCCGGCGGAAGGAAGCTCACGCGCCGCTGAGATAGAAGCATACTATAAAAATACGCTTGACTATATCCGCTTGAAAAAGACTCAAACGGATAACAAAGAGCTGGCAGACAGGTTTTCCGCTATCCAAGTGTAATCATGAAAAGGAGATAAGAAGTTGCCTGTCATCCCCGGGATGTGGGAAGGTTTTTGCCGCTTGTGTAAAGGAATGACCCGAACGCATGTGAAAAAATGAGCTTGGCTCGATTTTATGTTTAATTTCTTTGTCGCTCTTTGCCTGTGATGGATATGGAGGAACGCCCTCTTTCCATTCAATAGTACGTTCCCGTTATGCTCTCCGATTGCACGGCAGGCGTATACGGCCCCCCCCGGGAGCGATATCTCGATGACTTTGCCGCCTGATGACTTTTTGATTTTCTTTGGTCCGCCCATGTCGTCACATCGTTTCTGATGCACCATTCGGTTGTTCCCCCGAGACATATGCTCGCAAGCTATTTATATTATTTGCGCGGTAGTGCGATAGTGATTTTAAACCATCATGTCCCTTTTGTGTGAAGGGCGATGTCGTCTTCTCAGCATCCACAACCTAAAATATTTCTACTAGAGGGCCCCTACATGTGATCGACAACTGTCAGTGGTAGTCATGGCGGACTTTTGTGATCTCACTGAGGACTTGGCTTCGCCGGTAAAGGCCCATGGCCAAGAAACAGTAATCCTCAAAGACGATCAGGACGACGAGGACAACTTGCTGAACGACCCATTTGAGGCTGTAGGGTTGCCGGCCCCTCCCATAGACGTCTCCACAAGTTCTTTGACACAGACAAGTGATTTTATCGTCCGCTCATGTCGGATGGCAAGCAGAGAAGAGGAGGATGAGAGGGGGGAAAGAGGAAATGACAAGTTCCAGGGCGGGGCGGAGCACACGCGAGGAGTTTCCACATCGCATGAGAGGAGAATTCTATCCACGTCTTTGAACGGAAGGTCTGATGAGCACATCAGTAGGGTAAGAAAAGAGAGAAGAGCGGCGGTCAAGGCAGAACGGGAAGCAAAACAGGTGGAGGAACGGATAAGAAAAGCTCGCGCAAAGCTGATATGCGACTCGCAGCGTGGCTTGTACAAACATGAAGAAATTGTCATGGTCGTTGAAAAGCGGCTCCGACATACACCCTTGGGTGAAGTCATTGCCGACATCAGACGCAGCGAAGAATTCAAGTCAAAGCAAATTTTCGTCGCGGGGCCGGGGTGTGCAGAGGAGGAGGATGAAATGCCTGAGGCGGCTTGTTACCACCCTGGACTGATTATGTGGGCCCGCATGCCCAAGCCGCTGTGGGATAGCGAGGAAGAATGCCCTCGGCATAGTGGTCCGTTTGTGGAGCAGCTAGGACTGGTAATAGTAGTATGGGACGCTGGCGAATTTTGCGACAAGCTGGCTGTGGATGCGCGAGGCATTTGTCGGAGAAGGACCGTCGGAGACAGTCGCATCGAAACGGTCGGAACCGTCGTTGGCAGTTACGACACCCTTCAGCACGCCATTCAAAGTATCCGGCTAAGCCCAGGGATACCTGCAGACTCTCGGGTTGTGTTGGTTTTGCAGGGTGTGAAAGCAGAGATCGCTTCCCGGTGGAGGCAGAGGGGTGGAGGAGCCGTTGAGCAGGGCGCGCGCCTGACAATGGACGACTACGCCGATGCACTCGTGTGGATGCTTCTGGCTGAGGGCATCGAGTACAAGGAGACCAAGGACGCAGCAGAAACGGGAACGTACCTGCGAGACGTAACGCGCGCCTTGGCAGAGGTGCCCTTTCGTGACACGGCCACGGAGTTGAGCAGCGCCGCCAAGGGAAAGGCTATCGTCAATACAGGTCTTGGAGGGAATAGGGATGAAGCCCTGGTTTTTGCCAGCAGCACGCAGGGCTTGAGCCAGGCTGACAAAGTGGCCACAGCATGGGCGCGCCAGCTCGAGGTCGTCCCCGGCATGAGTGATGTAAGTGTGGGAGTGCGTGCCCCGTTCGTGCGTCTCGTTCTTTCCCGTGGTTTCCTCCGCTCGTGAATATAATTGGAATCTGATGATATATTCACGGTACGAATTGGCAGACAAAAGCGCTGCACATCGTCAATAATCACCACGGGACGCTTCGAAGCCTACTCGATGTGTACCAGGACCCCAAGTACTCCGAGGAAGAGAAAATGAACTGGCTTGCGGACAAGATGGAGAGTGTGTCGGGAACGAGGGTAAGTGCACTGAGATGTCTCTGAGGTTTATGCTCCTACTTCTGTCCTTTTTACACACCGTTATTTGACTCCTTCCTCGTGACACTTGCATTATAGTCCGTTCCGCGTTACTTTATTCATTGCTTTGCTTTTTTCGGGCTCAATTGCCAGAAATAATGATAATAATGACGACAAATAAGCTTTGTTTTGCCTTGCATCACTCATTCGTAGAGTCTCTTTATTTAGATGCTTTCTAAATGTATTTCCTTTTTCAACTCCGAAGGCCCCGAAACAGTTTAAAAGCCTCTCCATGAAGATCTACCAATGCTTGACCGCACACGAGCCCCAATCCCTAATAAATGAATGTGGAGACAACAATAAAGGGAAAAGAAAATAACGCTCCTGGAGGGAGTTCATGGGCGAAAGAGCTCATGAGAGACAGGGGCCACGGACATCAAACGAGGGAGATGGATTACAGAATTTTCACCAGTAAATAAAATTGAGAATTTTGAACACATTTTAAAGTTATTAATCCATATTCTTTCTGTAAAATTTTAAGCCTCGAGATCTCCCGCGCCATGTGACGGTCTGCTTCTCGGCTTCTCAGGTTTGTTCGGATAACTAGTCTGCGTGCCGTTTCGTGCGCGCTTGTTCATGTCAGTTACTATTCTGGCTTCCCCCTCTATTCTCGTAGCTGTCTGAAGCATCTTAATTGCCAGAAGAAATGCGAGGATAAAGGCTCCGCCTTCAGCGAGCCACGACATTCCAATAGAAAGCCTTGCTTTGCTGTCTTCTTCCTTAGTGCTCAACGATACGACAAGTGCCACCCACACGCCCAAACACGTCCCGAAACATAATGCGGCCATAGAGAAAGTTCCTGCAACTATTTTGGTCAATGGAGCTTCAAAACGTGTGCGGACTGCGTTCGTAGCCAGAAGGGCGAGCAGGACCGACACGGCGACAAGCAAGCAGACACCCGCACAGGCCGCTACTCGACAGACTTGCAGCTGCGCACAGTAAGGGCCGTCAAATGAGGGACTGCTCGCGTCACACCATTCCAGTCGAAAAACTTGTCTTCGGCCTGCGATGTGAGCTATTCCATGCCAGAGGCCCAAATTGACTTTCGCAAAGCCGTCCGAGCCGCTTACCATGGCCATCCCGCTTGCAAATTCCGCTGTCAATACGGCACCAAGGGCAAAAATCACGCATAGTGCTGTCATGAATACTCCTATATAATTTTACACAATTTGTGAGATTTCATCGCAAAAATGTGTGATAGATGCAACCTAGACACGACAAGGGAGGAAATACTCTGGCCCCCTACAGCGTTGTACGTTGGGGCTTCGACACTCCATATCAACAATTGTCATGCAACGACATTACAAGAATAAAAGATGTACGTGTCGACTTACCTGGTAAGTAGAGGCGGTTCAGGATTAGCGCCATGCTTGTCCTGTTTGCTTGTGTGTTTTAATGTACGCATAAACAGGCATGCCATGCCGACATGAGGCCTTTAATATCTTGTCATATTCCCATTCATCCACCAACTTAAGAAATCCGCGTTCATCTCCAAACAAGCTAAAACACCCTTGTATAATTTAATTTAGGCCTTCACCTTTACAGCTTCTAACCATTTGACGATCGATGCGGGCGAGAAAGAGGGATCGTAGGCTGAGAGCACTCAGGTCGGCCCATTCGCCACAATTGCGCGAAGCTAGACAACGGTCGGGGCCTTCGATTCGGCCGGGGAGGATCGGAACGGGGGCCCTGGATGGATCGGAACGGATCGGAACGGGGGCCCTGGATGGATCGGAACGGATCGGAACGGGGGCCCGGGTTGGAGCGGATCGGGATGATGATGACGATCTGGTCGTCTCCCCCTTCTTTGCGTGGCTCACGCGCCGACGCTTGCCGCGTCGAATGTCGAAGATGCGTGCGGTCAGGTCGGCAAAGAGTTTTTCTCACGAAGCCCTTCCTGGGTAAAACCCTTGGTGAGCCTCGATGCATGCAAACTCTCGCAGTGCATCTTGTCTCGCCTTTGGCGGGTATCAACGTCTCCAACACGACCTTCAGAGGTGGAGGAAACCCAAGAACAACGAAGGACGAATCTCAGGAATATATGCAGGCGTTCCAGTTCATCGAGCGGCGGGAAAGAAATTTGCCAAAGACACAAATATCCGCAATTTTGGAGGAGCGCTACAGAAGAGCAATATTTTAGTGTCTTAATAAGACATTGTGTATGGGCTGTACTGGATAGGCGACTTTGTGCAGTCGAATGGGAATGGGAGCGACTTATGTGTCGAATGATCTTGCGGTGGCCAAGGCAGGCATGCAAACGCCCGCCTAAGAGATGCGATTTAGCTTACAATTTTGGACGACTTCTGAGACGTTTCCCGCTACGTTGGAATGTTTTCAAAAGTACCGATCTCTCGTAGTCGTGACCGTCTGCTTCGACGCGGTCTCACTCTTGATTCACGGGGCATATACTATTCAAGCGGCGGCCATCGGATGCGAGAATCATCTCAAAATCTTAAGCGTAGCCAACGCTTTTGATCGAGCTTACCACTAAAGTAATCCTCATTAATTTTGCCCTGTCGCACAGGTTGGACATCACTCGCCGGCCTGCCGTATTTCCAGGGCGACTCCGCAACCAACGAGAAATTGAGCTATCGATCCGGCCGGAAGTCCCATCCCCGTCGCTTGGCTTGCATCTATCTCCGCTCCGCGACGCAAACAATGTGCAATGTTCCTCGCGATCACATGACTATGGCTGCCAAAGCCCGGGCCTGGCGAAATGAGAAGTAAGTACTGCTGGGTAGAAGGAGTCTGGCGGGCCGTTTGACGTCCCATGGTCCTCGCAGAGATAATTGAACAGCTCATTACGAACGCCATTAGAAGCGAGGACATTTTTGAAGGAGAACACACAATGAGGGAAGGGGCCTTACATCCCGCTATTCTCCTCCTTGATCCGCAGGTTCAGGGCCATCAAGAACAGAGCCCGGCGCACTCGGGACAAGATCAAGGGCCGACTGCAGCCCAGCTTCTCTTTCATCGCTCGTTTCATTCTGCGCAGTGTGCTTCTTCTGTTGATCTGCGCATTCGCCCCGCTACTCCTCATTTTTGCGCTCTTTCACGATTGGTTGATGAAAAAATTCATCAACTATGCCTACATATACAATGTAAGCTGGGAGGACCCCCGCATGGATCAGGAAGTCTTCAATTTGAAGGACGACGACCATGTCATCACAATCGCATCTGCTGGCTGCAACGTGTTGGACTACATTATTGAGGGGGCCCGCGTCACGGCGGTTGATTTCAACGCCTGCCAGATTGCCTTGACCGAGTTGAAATCAGTGGCAATCCAGCGTCTGGAGTTTCCTGAGTTTTTTGCTATTTTTGCCAAGAACGACACGGCACTCCTTCGAAAGCTCTACCCAACCGTCCTCCGACCCGGGCTATCCGCGGCTTCGGCTGAATTTTGGGACCGATACGTGGTGAAGATTCAGTCCTTCATGTACTCGGGCTCGTCGGGCTTTCTCGCCTTCCTGGCCTTCCGCGTGGTCTTGCCACTCCTGCATCTGGGCTGGATCCGACAGGCTATTTTACAGCGCATGTCCAAGGACGATTTTCTGGTCTTGTGCCACACCCACGAAAAGCAGATCGCGATCTGCTCCTGGCTCCTCGACACCATGCTGCCCTGTTTCGCGCTCTTTGCGGGCGTACCTCGTCGTCAGATGAACCTTGGCTTCGGCCGGGAAAACTTCAGCGTTATCGTCAACCACGTCTTGTTCAATACTGACCTGGTACATGACAACTACTTTTACCTGGGGTACATCCTGGGAGAGTACACGGAAGAGTGCTGCCCGCGGTATTTAAAGGCCGAGAACTTCGCTGCCATGAAGAAGCACCTCCTGGCTGGCAAGCTCCATCTCTTCCACGGGTCCATTGAACAAGCCATCATGAAGAACGCGGCCGACGGAGACGAGCTTTTCACCGTCGCCTCCTTGCTCGACCACATGGACTGGATGGATAAGGGCATGGTGACGTCCGAGATCTCCCTCTTGGTACAGCGCATGGACCAGGAACGCGGCCGCATTTACTGGCGCTCTTTCTCGGAGAACGTTCACATCCCGCCCCTCGTCTGGATGGGGGCCCAGAAGGTGGACGACATCTACGAGAACAGCATGGGGGACCGGGTGGGCATGTACTTCTCCACGTGGATCGCGAACCTGAAGGACAGCGAGTTCGTGGTCACCCCTCGTTGCCGCTCCTGGCGCAAGGACGGGGGGGCGTACCGCTCCGGCCTGGCGGCACAGTTGTTGACGGGCGCAAAGATTGTCACAGCCCCCGTCTGGAAGCGCGTGGTTCAGGCCAGCAGCGGCAAGGAGAGGCTGGGCGGCAAGGCAGACAGCAAGAACGGAGAGGGACGCACGGACAGTGCGCATGAACGAGACATGGAGGCATTCTACAAATTTCAAAAGGAGGGCTATGACGGCTTCCGTGAGAACTTCTTGCATGCGCGCATGGACCTGATCCAAGCCATGCCCCTCAAGAGGAAGGGTGGCATGGTATGGATCGACGTTGGCGGTGGCACGGCCCGCAACCTGGAGTTCATTCCCGTCGAGATCCTGCGCAAATACTTCAAAGCCATATACGTCGTCGATGTATCTCCGTCCCTGCTAGGAGTCGCCCAGCAGCGTGTGGCAGCGGCTGGCTTGACCGACTTGGTGCACCTGATCGAGCACGACTTCACGGCCCCGTCTATCTTCAAGACCCTGCCCTTCCTGGAGGGGAAAGTCGACATGTTGACTTTCTCCTATTCCCTCTCCATGATCCCCGACAAAACCGCCGCCCTGGTAAACGCCCTCCGTTTCCTCCAACCCAACGGCCATGGCGTGCTTGGTCTGGCAGATTTCTTCTTGGCCTCAAACGAGGATTCAGGCTTGCCCACCATGCTCGCCTCGCTCCGGCGTATGGAAGCCACCTTCCAGCGGAAATGGTTCGAGCAGGACCGCGTTCACCTCATCTCTCCCGCCATTCTCAAGCGTCTGGAGAAAGCAACGACGTGTGTGTGGGACGAACGCTTTCGCGGCGGAGTGCCCCTCTTGCCGGTGCTCCGCCCGTACCACGGTGCTTATGTCGCCTTGACCGGCAAATCAAAAGCCCAGTAGGATAGAAGCGAGGACCGAACATTGGCAGGAAGGTAGATGGAGCAGCATCAAGATTATGTCGTTTGAACTCTCAACTGACGGGATGTTAGTCGTGATGATAGGTCCCGAAAATGTGATTTTGCGAAACAGTGCGTCCAGGCGTTAGCCCTCTGGCGGGGCTTTCGTCAACATGCCGTTGACCTCCCGGTTCATAAAGGGTTGGAGAGGTCTGTCCTTTCTGAAAATATTGAACTTTTAAACCCATCGTCCCAAAGCAGTTCTTGAAAGGATAATTTAAGAGAAAGCAAATAGTTAGGAGGCAGGAGACATGGATCCTAGATAAAGCGAACGGATAGAAGGCGGAAATATTGGAAGCTTGGCCTTGAGTTAGCTGTTGTAGCGTGTCACTGTCTTGAATTCTACATCTGTGTGTGAAATTGTAAGAGGTAGAATTGCTGATCGACAGCATTTTGCTTATCTGCACGGGGGTAAATAGTCGAGCGGGGACCTCAATTTTAGTCTTGTGCTATACATTGCGAGTACAGATCAAGCACCTGCAAAAATCTTAAGTGTAAGGAATCGCAAAAGAAGTAGATAACGGGGGAGTAACATTTAGGATCGTTCGAGTTGCTTTCACGGTTCAGAGCTTTGCGTGGACAGGAATCAATCTTTACAGCAGTACATGTCGAGCACTCCAGGCCGAGAGCCATTTCAGGTCTGTCAATAGGTACTTGAGAGCTCGGTTCCATGTGTCCTCTTCGCCGGGCGTCAAGACGATGGGTAGACCGCCGATCTTGTTGCCCTGCACCCTGTGCGGGAGGCGGATCGTGGGGTCTAGCCCCTCCACGTGGGATCCGAACTCCTCCACGCACTGCAGGAATGCAACCAGCGCCGCATTCATGTTCCGACGAGGGAAAAACGCCAGGTTGGCCTCGTCGTAGTAGAAACTCATGGCATTGCTGGCGGTGATTCGAGGACTGTTCGGCATCAACTTCGTCTCCACGTCCGACAAGTCACATGGGGATCTCAAGATCTTGGAAAAGGAGCCGAATGGCACGAGCTCGAGGCGACGAAAGCGGAAGCCTGTTTGCTTCACTAGTGTGTCAAGCAAAAGGATCGCCTGCCCGAGTCCGGCGTTGATGTCTGTCCACTCCACTGCCGCGAAAGCGGGCAGTCGACCGATACTGCAGCCATTCATCGTGGCAAAGGGCCCTGAATGCCACACGTGAAAACAATCGTTGGCGACATTCAATTGTGTTAACGCCTCGAGTCGTGCCCCTGCACTAAGTTCTGAACCATGTGTTGCTTGATGGCTTTCGGACAAATCAAGCAGCGCCTCTGCTGCCGAATTGTTAAGTGATTGCCACAGATCAAGAAGACCTTGAAGCCGGCGCCGTTTCTTCTCTACAAGGGCTCGTCGGCGGTGCAGTGTGATGCGCCTTGCCTCCACAGCCTTCAACTTTTCGCGCAAATGCAGGATATGCGCTTCGGGACCGTCGCCTTCCGATGGCATGAGCACTTGTCAAATGTCAGGCGCTCGGGCTAGTCCAGTCTAGCGTCACGAGACCACGCACCATCTCTATGCCATCTCTGCTTTCGATATACGCACATTTTCCTCTTAGGATCTCCTTTAGGGTCTTTCTTTCATGATCATGTGACCGCGCGCTTTCCCACTCCGCGCCTGTATCGAGTGGTGTTGGGTCGTACGTAATATGTTGTGTAAGGTATAAGTTTCAGCCCCCCACAACGCTGGACAGCTTGGTCGTATGACATCAATTTGTTTCCCCTTCCCTTCGTGCCATGGATGGCAGAATGCACGCTCCGTTACACGTCCGTAGGCAACGAGCCTGACAGCCTAAGCGCAGACTCGCATGAGGGACAGGAGTAGCGATGTTACGTCGGCGACAGCATGCACGGGGGAACAACGACACCCAAGACAATCGCTTGTTTTTGAGTATACCTCCGTTCCCTTCCATTTTGTTTGTAACCACTTCTCGCGTTTGAACGTTCATTGATGCTTGCCATGCCTGACTCCACAATCGACAAGCTAAGCCTCCCCCACTTAAACTTGGCCCACGTTCGGAAGAGCGCCCCCCCCTTTTCCCCGGCAGTTGGTGCAAGCGAATCAGCGCTGGGCAAATTTTAAAGAAAAAATATAAGAGAAGACGAAAAACAAAGGACGCGAAGAGAGAAATGTCCTATTCGACCCCTCCACTGAACGTAGAAGGCAGGCATGACGCCATGGAGGAAGAGCCCTCTTCTCAGTACGCAGACCACAGGCAGCACATAGCCGAGCAAATGCTGCTGTCCAGCCCTCCAGGTCAATTTGGACATGTACTCACTGGTAAGTTTATTCGATGCGAGCCATATACTTAAAGCGTACAGAAAGGTAACTGATGTTAACACTCGCCCTAACCCCACTCCAGACCTTCGCAAACTTTTGCCAGCAAGTGTCTTGACCGAAAGCTTCGTTCAAGAGGTGACCAAGGTGTACAATGCCCGGCGAGGGATAGGGCTGGGCAAGGTTGAGGAAATGGTAAGTCTCCCATACAAAGGATGGCGGATATTGGGAGCAAGCTTTTATCCGGGTGCTTCACTTCTATCACGCTTGGCAAATGCCAGTTCAGCGCTCCGTGCGAAAAGTTGAACGGCCGACATACGATTTTTTCCGCACAATTCCACAGAGAAACCTGACAGAGGGTCAAGAGCGACTAAACATGAAGCGCCAGGAACTAGAGAGGGCGCTGGCTGGCCACGTCACGGAGAGCTACGCCTCAGACTCGGTGAGCAAGAAACAGAAGCCTCGCACCTGTGCTCGGTATTTTTTTTTAATTCACACAAATATCTAACCACAGGCGACAACCACTATGTGCTCGGTAAAAGGTTCCACCTTGCACGTGATTATCTACAGCGAGCGCGTCAACTTGGCCAACTTTTGGTCGGCCTCCTGGCTCTCAGAGTGGAGCATCGATGACGATAAGCTCTCCGGATCGATTCAGGTTCGTGGTCATGACCTCTTTTGCTGTACAGCTTGCACAACGCACACTCATTGCCAAACTAATCAGGTTCGGGCACATTATTTCGAGGACGGAAACGTGCAGTTACATGTAAACAAATCTTATCCGGTTTTGAGTGTGTCCCTAAGAAGCGACACTGCCATTATAGTTGAATGCATAAAGCTGGCCGAGGAGACATTAAGTGTGAGTTTATTACGACAAGACTTGTTTACTTTTCTTTAATTTCTTCATAAAACGATGGTCTCAATTTTCCCGCCATGGCCCACAGAAGAATATTGAGGCCACCTGTCAAGAGCTCAGCACTGAAGGCCTTCATTCCCTCAGACGCAAGCTGCCTGTGAGTAAAGTCAAGATGAACTGGTCAGATGCGGCTGCTCAAAACATAAGCAAAGTACTTCATAATAATACGGAACATTGATCGTGATGAGGCATGTGACGACCGTCCTGAAGAAAGTTTAACCTCCCCACTAGGCAGTTGCCGTTCGCGTAGCCGTATTCCGCCCTGCGACGCCTTTGCTTTTACAACGCTCACCGCTTTGTTTGAAAAATATCGCATATAAGACATTTCTGGTATAGGTATGCCAATTTGGACGTGGATGCGTCTTTCTACAACCTGTGGCGTGGTTGTAAGCGTTCTAAGCCTCGGTATTGACCGCAAAAGTATCTTCTGTCAAGGCTCACGAGGCTTATCGTCCCGTGGAAAGTCTGCATTTGCTTTCACCACCCCAACAGCGTGGAGGCCGTCAAATTTAGCTTCGATATCTAGAAACATAAATAAAAGGTGGTGGAAGTGCTTGAAGTTGCCCACATCCATCCAAATGCAGCTGCCATCAGAGTTTGGGTCCTCGAGTTCTGGTCCCGCTACTTTTGGCGGCACTGTCTCGCAAAAGCTTGATCTCGAATTAGAGGAGATTAAGCGCTATTCTCGTCATCTTATTCTGTCCCAGGTAGGAATGGAAGGTCAACGGACGTTAAAGGCCAGTTCTGTATTTTGCGTGGGCGCGGGCGGCTTAGGCTCTCCACTCCTGCTGTACCTTGCCGCCGCAGGAGTGGGCCGTCTGGGCATCGTTGACGACGACACTGTAGAACTTTCAAATCTGCAGCGGCAAGTCATACACGGACAGGGCACTCTGGGGGAAGCTAAGGTGCGCTCCGCGGAGCGCCGAATCAAGGATGTAAATCCCCACGTGCTGGTGGACGTGTACGAAGAGAAAATGACGGCGGAGAACACGCTTCGAATCCTGGCGCCCTATGACGTAGTGGTCGATGGGACGGACAATTTTCCGACAAGGTACTTGATCAATGATGCTTGTGTCATTCTCGGAAAGCCACTCGTGTACGGGGCGATTCTTCGCTTCGAAGGCCAAGCCTCTATCTTCAACTACCGGGGGGGCCCGACCTATCGCGACCTTCTGCCCGAACCCCCCGCTCCAGGGGACGTGCCTTCCTGCGCAGAGGGAGGGGTGCTGGGTGTGCTGCCGGGTGTGATTGGTTGCATTCAAGCCACGGAAACGCTAAAGCTCCTAACGGGCATAGGGAAGCCTTTGTCAGGACGCATACTCATATACAATGCTCTGGACATGACCTTTCGCGAATGCGGCCTCCAACGGGATCCGAGTGCCCCTAAAATAACTTCTCTTATCGATTACGACTGCTTCTGTGGCGACCAAAAAGGGAACAAGCAGTCAGAGAAGGAAAACGCTTCAATGGCAGAAGCAACGGGAAATAGTGCCTTCCAGCGTATCTCAGTCAAAGAGGCTCGGCGCAGGTTGGAGGAGGATGGATGGGCGCCCTTCGTGCTTGATGTCCGATTGCCTCAAGAGGCGGAGATCTCAAAGCTTCCTTTTAGTGATTTGCTATGTCCACACCGGGAGGTGGAGAAAGTAGCGGCGCAGCTCCCACGGGAGCAAGACATTCTGGTGTACTGCAAAGTCGGTGGTCGCTCGGCTCAAGCGTGCGAGAAGCTGGCGGCGCTTGGATTCACAAATCTTGTCAATTTGGATGGAGGGGTTATTGCATGGGCTAAGGAGATAGATGCTCGCTTGCCAACATACTGAAACTAAAAACTGACAAAGAATAAGTAAAGACATGCATGGGTGGGCCGTGTGCCAAGATGATGGGATGCCAACGTGGTAGGAGCCGCATATATGAACAACTAGAAAAGAATCTTTCCTTTTTAGAAGTGACGTTTCTTAATACTGTAGTCTACCACGCTTTTTCCTTCACGTTCTTTACTTTATGCCGGTATTGGGGATGAATCAGAGACCGTGATGATTCAATCGCTTCTCGCTGCTTATTTTGCGGATGGTTTCTTCAACTTAGGTATGGCATTCTTATTAATGAAGGAGGAAAAAATGGACAGCTTCTTGCCTCCCAAAGTAGGTTTAGACTGGCTGGATTCCATCACGGGCCCTGCTGGTTTAGTTGAGGGTGCCCCGGTGTGTGACAAGGGCGTTGGAGCTAGAAGCCTCGCATCCGTCGTCGGCTGGATTGCGACGTCGTACGTGGGTCCACGCGCCTCACCCTCTTTGTTCAGGTGGCTCTTTGTCAAGTCGGCTAGTGGTCTTGCATCTCTCGCTTCAAGTGCTTTAGTCGTCTCTTCCTTGTCGAAAGACGTTGAAGGGCTTAAAAGTCTATTCGGAGGTACAGGTGAAAGAATGCAGCTCTCCTCAGCTGACGCCTTGGGCGCATTGCTGATCTTTATTTCCACGCATGGTCTTTTAGAGTCGAGATTGAGATCCTCAGTCCCTTCGGCTTGGTCAGCAGGCTGCAACTCCAGCCTGCCACGCTTGGTCGTCGCGGGAGTCTTGTCGGTCTCACAAGCAGGGAAGCAACTAGGTGCTTCCAAAGCGCCCTCGCCCACCTCCCCTAGCAATGCAGTCGTCTGTTGAGCTCTTTCTTGTAGAGCGTTGTCCACTTTCGTAAGCGGTGGTGGCACATGCGGCAAGGGGAGGCGTTCCTCCACACCATAAACGTCCTCGATCCCTGTCGATGCCTCTTCCGATGTCTTTCCGGCGGGGGGTTCCATGTCCTGCCCATCACACAATACATCTTCGTTGCTTGCCTTATTCCTACGTCGCAATCTTGCTTGAGGAGTGGCAGTGCCTGGTCGGCTAGGTTTGGTCGCACCGGAGCGTTTCCTACCGCATCTCCGCCTGACAGGTGGATTCTCTTTCCCCTGGTCCTCGACAAGCTCATTCTCATCCGATTTCTGACCAGATTTCGCCAGCCCCGATTTTTTTGGGGCTCGCGCATAGTATGAGGCAACCGGGGCCCCTTCCTGACGAAGTTTTCGAAGCTCTTCCTCAAGCTTTTTAATCTCACTCCCACGCGTAGACACCATGTCCTCAAGTCGCTTTACCTCTTCCTTGGCGCGTTTTTCAGCCTCGTCCAGTCGTTTCTCCACCTTTTTCTTCCCCTCCTCAAGGCGCTGAAGGGCCTTTCGCTGATCTGCCTCGTTCCTTGCCAAGCGGGTTATTTCGGTTTTGGATTCTTTCGAAGCCAGAGCTGCATCCTTTCCGATTTTCTCAGCATGTTTCTGCAGCTCCCCACGCTCTGCCTGAATTGCACTTTTTACTCTGTTTACACCGTCCTTCACGCGGCCCATCAATTCGAAAGACTTTATCGAGATTTTCCGCCCGAAAGCACACATGGTGCTATAGTCATGGAGGTAGGTGGAACGCGCGCCATAGGAGGTTGCCTCCTCGTATAACAATTTGATCTTCACGGACCGCTCCCTCTCGCATAAGCGGTCAAAAGCACAGACAGAGGCTGTGAGCTGACACCGTGCCTTCAGCTGTTCGCACTTAATACGATATACATCGCTGCGCGCTTTTCTATTTTCGACAATCAAGGGCGGGATTCGCTCCTTGGTGCATGTAAGGTCACGCGTCAGGCGGCTGACATTGACGCTGAGGCGCCGTCGCTCTCTCTGCACGTTGCACAGTTCGGCGCCTGATTCCTTGAGCGCTTGCTGTGCATCGCTCCAGGTCTCCATTAAGCGCTGTGAATTGGCTTTTTGCTTCGCCAGGCTATCGCGTAATCCGGCCAATTCAGCTTGAAGCTCCTTTTCGTGCAGCGAGAGGTTGGCTTTCGCCTCGGTCACGGCCGATTGCCCCGTCTTCGCTTCTTTTTTGGACGATGCTCCGTGCAATTCAGGATTTATGGCCGCAGGATGCGCTGTGTGATGAGATTTTGCATCAATGTCTAATTTCTGAGCCTCAGACGTGACCATATTGCTCAGGGTAGCCTGACAGGCGTCGCTTTCTGCCTCTAGGTCCTGGGTGGCACTTCCAAGCGCTGAGGAGACAGCTTGATTAACACCAGGCACGCTGTTTGTGGTGGAAGCGCCCTTCTTTAAGCTGGATGTGAAAGTGCGGAAATCGAAAGCCAACTTGTTGGTCACCGGACGCGAGATTGCTTGACTTGGAATCTGCCCGCGCCCGAGGTACGTTTCGACTGGAAAAGGATCCTTCTCTCCCTCACACGCGACAGGAGGTATCCCGCCCCTCTTGATGGGAGCACTGTTCGACGTAGAGGCCGACGCCAGAAGCTTGGCTATGAGGGTCGTCGCCGAGCAAGCGCTCTCGGCAGGGCGGTTCGGAATGGGCGAGGGCGCAGATGTAGCAAGAGGCGGAAGAGAGGCCGGCGAATGCCTTTGGGAGTTGGTAAGGGAATGCGGAGGTGCGACAATTCCCGACACGTGGTCTAGCTTGCGCTCCGAGCCAGTGGCACAGAGCTCGGAGGCGTCCATGCCCCCCCCCTG
>Ga0209925_1000132_pt1 | contig 36604 bp, 32 predicted proteins | sample SalPonR2_A_D1_MG_FD_185702 | JGI IMG/M metagenome (GOLD analysis project Ga0209925, IMG submission 185702) | Salt pond soil microbial communities from South San Francisco under conditions of wetland restoration - Salt Pond MetaG R2_A_D1_MG... ... | reverse complement strand
GAGAGAAAAAAATTAATAATCATGATTATCTTTTTTTAAATTATTTTTGAAATATAAATACATTATAAAGATCAAATTGATGTCTTCACTATTATAAGGAAATATCATAGAAATGAGTTTTGATTGAATAGTGTTATTAACAATATATAAAAAGAGTTCTTCTCCCTTTTCTATAGATCATCAACATTATATAACAAAAAAGGATTAAAAAAAAGTGAAATTTATTAATAAATATATTTTTTTTTATTAATTGCAAAGGAAAACAAAATTAGAACTTAAATTTAGAAATTTAGATTTAAAAACTGTCATTAATATTAACCTAAATCCAAAAACTAGTAGCAATAAAAATAATTAAGTATTACAGTTATCTTCCGACATGAAAACAGTATGTATATTTTTAAAATATAGTTTTTGTCTTTGATTCAATACTTGATTTGATGAATTATCTATGATTTGCTCTAAATATTCAATAGACTATTCACTTTTTTATGAAGCAGAGATACTATCAACAGTACTGATTAAAAACTTATAAAAAACAGTTAAGTTCAGTTAATTATTAATGTTTGGGTATTATGTACTTCTATTTTGTTTTAAACCTAAAAAAATGTACTTATATCGGGTGATGTATTTATATTTTTATAATACCAGGCACAAACAGGTTATTGTAATGAATAAAAAATGTTTGTTGACTAAACAAAAATCAATGATATGATTGATAATACAAAAGGCCTTATACTGATTTAACAAAATTGTTAATATCATTTGTTTTTCTTAAACAATGCATTTGAAGTGGTGTAGACTTCAAAACTGCTTAAAATACAAAGTTAGAATTAAAAAAAGAACTCATGATATTATTTTCATGACTGAAATCAGGCAGCTGAGATAATTAGGATTAGTACTTTTTGTTTGTTTAAATATTTAAGATTTTTATTTTTGAAATGAGTGAAGCAAATTCTTGACTTTTGTATAAAGTTTCAGATATTCTAATAGTAGAGGATTCCTTTCTTTAATGATTTTGTCTACTATTATATTGTCAAAAAAGGAGTTTTCTTTTCTTATATTTAATGATAGAATTTTTTTAATGAATTATTCTCATAATAATTGTTTGTTTTATTTTATTTATTTACTTTCTGAGTTTAGGAGTTTAAATATAATAATAGAAACAGAACAAATATTACAATGATTTATACTTGTGCTGACAGTATTTTTTAAATCATTTCTAAAATTATCATAATGAAGTATTGATAGATAGATATATATGTAGTAAAATTTGTTTATAAAAGACTAATAAAATTTAAAATTATTTACAAACTATAAGACAAAAAATATTTTTCTGTGAAAAAGAGACCTTTGGTCTTCATAGAATATAAATTATATAAAATATATTTAAGACGTGTTTTAAATATTGGAACTTTTGGATATTATAAAGTTAATTTAATTGAAAACAGCACCTTTGGTTTTGATTTTAAATACAACAGCGGGAGTTATTAAATATTTTAAAAAAATTGATCGGGCTTTAGAATATTAAAGTAGTTTAATTAATGGTAGGGGTAATAATTTAAATAGTTCAATCGGATAAGAGGAAAGGTTTTAAGATAATATTATTTTAAAAGGGCAGTGGTTTATGGTGGGAAATAATGACATTTTAACAGTACAAAACTTAAGTAGGCATTTTGGTGGAGTAAAAGCTCTTGATAATCTCAATGTTAATATATATAAAAATAATATTCATGGTATTATAGGGCCAAATGGAGCAGGGAAGACCACATTTTTTAATGTGGTGACCGGTATTTTAGAACCCACTCGGGGAGAAATATATTTCCGGAATAAAAGGATTGATAATTTAAATGTAGAAGAGATAGCCAAAATGGGTATATCTAGAACTTTCCAAAAAGGTAGTATAGTTGAGGACATGAATGTTGTAAACAATGTAAAAGCAGCCATGTATTTATATAATGATATTAATCCTATTAAGGATTTTTTCTTAAGACATTTCTCTATTAGTAAGCGAGAAAAAGATATGAGAGAAAAGGCATTAGAAAGTTTAAAGTTTGTTGGTTTAGAAGGATATTCAAACAGATGGGCAGATGATCTTATGTGGGTTGAAAGACAATTATTACAACTTGCTAGAGCAATAGTAGTGAATCCGAACTTAATTATGTTAGATGAGCCTGCTTCAGGTATGGACTCTAAAGAAACAGAGTGGGTTAAAGATATTATTAAAAAAATTAATAGGCGTGGTATAACTGTTATAGTTATAAGTCATGATGTGAATTTAGTTATGGATTTATGTGATAGAATTACTGCTATAAATTTCGGTACAAAATTAAGTGAGGGTAAACCCGGGGAAATAAAAAATGATCCTGATTTATTGGAGGCATATTTAGGTGAATAATAATGGAACTACATTTTTAAAGATGAATAATGTAAATGTATTTTATGATTCTATACAGGCTTTAAAAAACATCTCTCTTGAAGTTGCAAAAAGTGAATTTGTAGTTTTAATAGGGGCTAATGGAGCTGGCAAATCCACTTTATTAAAGTCTATTTTAAATATCCAAGCCCCTAAAGGAAGTATAAAATTCAAGGGCAAAGAACTTACAAAATTACATACAGATAAAATTGTAGCAAATGGGATTAGCATTATACCGGAAGGACATTTGATATTTAATTCCATGTCCGTATTGGAAAATTTACAATTAGGCACTTATCATGGCAAGAAAAAGGAACAAAGTATAGAAAATATTTTTGGATATTTCCCAATATTAAGAGAAAGAAAAGAACAAACTGCAGGTACCTTAAGTGGCGGAGAACAGCAGATGCTTTCTATTGGTAGAGGTTTGCTATCTGACCCAGAACTGATACTCGTTGACGAGCCCTCACTAGGGTTGGCTCCAAAAATTGTAAATGATATTTTTGATATATTAGTGAAATTAAATAATGTAGGTTATACAATACTTCTTTCTGAGCAAAATGCCAAGAAATCTTTAGAAATAGCAGATAGGGCTTATGTTTTAGAAACGGGTAATATAGTGATGGAAGGGCAAGCAGATGACCTTTTAAATGACGAAGAGATAAAAGATGCATATCTTGGAGGAAGCATTTAGAGCAAGGGGGAAGCTGATGGAGTTTTTTATCGCACAAGTCTTAAATGGTCTATCATTAGGTAGTATATATGTTTTATTGGTAACAGGATTTAATCTTATGTTATTGGTAGCCAAGATTATACAATTTGCTTATCCTCAATTTGTTGTAATCAGTATGTATGCTACTTGGGCTGTATTAAGAGCAACTAATAATGTAATTCTTGCAATACTTGTAACAATAGTTGTATCAATTTTTTTAAACTTATTAAGTGAACCTATTTTCAGAAGGATTACATCGATAAAAGGTACAGATATAAATGCAACTTTTGTTGCTTCAATTGGTTTGAGTATGGTTTTGGTTGAGATAATGTCACATTCACTCAATCAAGGTTTCCCTATTTCTTTTTCTGATAATTGGGTAGGTGGATCAGTATTTAGATATGGTATTATCAATATATCACGCAGCAGTATTTTCGCCTGGGTGGGAGGCATAATAGTAGTAGTTGCTTTCTTCTATCTTTTATATAGAACTATGGTAGGCAGATTATTTAGAGCAATTGCTGAAAACCGTCATGTGGCAAAATTATTTGGTATTCCCATATTTAAAACCAGTATGATGAGTTACTTGATAGCCGGTTTATTGGGGGGATTTATTGCATTATTACTATCAATGTTAATTGGTACTGCCTCTCCCTGGTTGGGAGAATCAGTTGCTCTAAAAGTTCTTGCTGTTTCTATAGTAGCTGGATTAGGCAACTTAAAGGGAGGATTATTTGTTGGCTTAGCCCTGGGGGTAGTGGAATCAGTTGCTATAGGTTATGTAGCTGGATCGTGGTCAAATGTAATTGCTTTTGTTATTATGTTAATAGTAATCTTAGCCAAACCAAAAGGATTATTTGGTGCTGCAGTCGAATAAATAAATTATAGGAGGTAACTTAATTTGTCTAGCACATTAATGTATTTTTTAGGTTTTTCAATGACATACATTTTAATGGCCTGGTCCATATACTTACCATATAGAGTAAAGCATCTACACTTTTTGGCTGTAGCAACAATGGCTGTGACAAGTTATATGGGTGGAATTTTATCTGTTAATTTCGGCTGGTCTTTTTTACCGACATTGTTATTGTCCATAGTTATAGGGGCATTAATTTCCTACTTAATTTCCCATACAATAGGTAATGCGCCAACCTTTACAGTGGTTATTGTTGGTATAACATTTGTATTTATAATCAAAACAGCAATAGAAAACACCGATTACCTGGGAGGGACCATAGGTTTATTTGGGATTCCCGTCCTAGACCATCCTCTTATAATTTTATTTGCCTTTTTGTTAGTAATTGGTTATTTTCTATATAGAATAGATCATTCTCGTATTGGTAGAGCAGCATCAGTTATATTTACTGATGAAAATTTGGCAAAAAGTATGGGTATTAAGCCAAAGCAGATAGGAATGCTTTTTCAGACTATAAGTGGTGGAATTGCAGGTAGTGCAGGTGTATTTTATGCTTTTTTTGTTGGCAGTCTCTTTCCAGATTTTTTCACCTTTCATTTAATTGGAACTCTGATGACCATATTATTTATCGGTGGATATACAACGATGTGGGGTGTTATACCAGCTGCTTTAATATTAAGAGGTGTTCCAATGATACTTCCAAGTAGTATTGCTTCATGGAGATTATTAATTTATGGTGTCCTGCTTGTAGCAATAATTGCTACTAAACCTAAAGGACTTATCACAAAAAAAATGCTGTGGGAATTGCTTAAAAAAAGATCAGGAAGCTAAAAAGCCTATATATTACTTTAATTTTTAAAAGGAGACAGAAAAACCCAAAAGAATGTTTATGATAAATAAGGAGTGAATAAAATTGAGGAAATATGTTGCAAAATTTATGTTAATTATGTTGCTAATTTTCGCATTTGGTAGTATGACATTTGCTCAAGATGAAGTTGCTGTAGATACTTGGGAAATTCACTTTTTGAATTCCGTAACTGGCCCAATTGCTAGTATAGGAGAATATATGTCATGGAGTGCTAACTATGCTGCTGCTAAAATCAATGAAGAAGGTGGAATAAGAGGCAAACCAGTTGAGATAGTAATACATGATACAGGAGTACAACCAGATAAAGGCATTGAAGAAATGAGTAAGATAGTTGATGATGCACTTGTAGTTATGGGTCCAGTACCTGAAGCAGTTATTATGGCTGCTGTTCCTTTAGCTGTTCGAAATGGTCTATTTTGTATGACTTCCTCTACCAGTTATGAATATACAGTAGAGTATTTTCCATGGACATTGTCCTGGTATCCTCCCACAGAGGAAAAGTTGCCTCCCGTAACAGAATTGTGGGCGGAAGAAAACCCAGAGATGGAAAAGATTGTACAATTTGTTGAAAAATGGGCTGCTTGGCCTGGTATGGCCGGCGCACACACCATAGGTCTCAATAATAAAAATGTAGAGGTTATAGATATAGAAGTACCAAAAGATGCTGTAGAATTTAGTTCACTAGTAGTTAAAGCACTTGCAGAAGATCCAGATGGTTTTGTATTAACATGTAATCCAGATAAAGCAGGTAAAATAATTAAAGAGCTAGTAAACAGAGGTTGGGAAGAGAAAGACAATATTTTAGTATTTAGTAGTGCTGATGATACTGCCCTTTATACTACGGGAGGGGATGCATTAAATGGCATCTCTATTTATAATTATATCGATCCAGATAGTGAAAATGAAAGATGGTTGAATTTCAAACAAGAATATAAAGAAGACCATGACGGTAAAAACCCGGGCTCATTAGCTACAAATTATTATGATTCTGTATATATGATCAAAGAAGCTATAGAAGAAGGAAAACTTACAGGGGATCCAGCTAAATTAGCAGAAGAAAGAATAAAAATAAGAGATTATTGTAGAAATGTAGAAAATTTTAAAGGTATCCAAATTACTTGGAGCATGAATGAAGGTTTACCAACAAGTAAACCGATCTTCTTATTTGAAATTATAGATGGAGAAAAACAATTAATAGGTAAATCTAGATAAATTAAATGTTATTATATTTATTATTTGAAAGTCATTAAACCTGCTGAGAAGCAGGTTTTTTATCTCTATTGATTTTTTTTAATATTTAATCATAACATACAGATAAAAACGAAATGACCAGCTCAGTGGAGACGCTGAAGTTTTGCATATTTTATATTAAGTAGTTGGATAAATTTACCTGTAATTTTTAATCTTCTAATAATATCATTTATACCTGAATTAGGAAAGTAAAATCACAAAATTAAATTAATACCTGTCGAGCCAACAAAAATAATTTTAAATTTCGGAAGAATCTCTTCCATAAAATATAAAAAGGAGATTACAGGTATGTATCATGTTTTTTATATCTTATGTTTGTTTAATTATACAATTTAATAAAAATGAAAAAGATAATTTTCTAATAAAATCAGCTTTATAAAGGATATTTGTTGTATATATAGAAATAGTTAATATAAAAATGTTTTATATATTCAGTATTATATTACTTATTATGTAGATTTTATTCATCTCTTTCAGCAATTAGAAAAGCCCATATATAAAGCTAGGAGGTTAATAAGAATTAAGTGTTTAGCTAGCTAATAGACTTAAAAGAACAGTTTCTATTAAGTTCAAAGTAATTGAACCTTCATATAATTATAATAGGGTATCTAAAATATTAATCTAATAAAGACCTTGAAGGAAATTGATAGAAAAATGAACAGATTAATATATTTGCCAGATAAAGATTGTTTTGAAAAATTACATTTTTTAATAAAAAGAGGTGGAGTGTTTTTATGACTAATAACCTACAAGAAAGTCAAATATTATCTACTGAAAAGATTAAAAAATTATGGTCGAAAACATATAGTGAAGAAAAAAAACCGGATTGGTCACATATTTTTCCTCTCTATCATGCAGATATTATCTTTCAAGATTCAATCCAGAAAATTGAAGGAAAACATAAGTTTAAAGCAATGTGTAATCGCTTGACTAAACGTTGTAAGAGTTTAAAAATGGATATTATTAATATTAGTAAAACTGATAATATTGTGATGATGGAATGGAAGATGACGATGTCTTTTAGGTTTTTTCCACCAAAACCGCTTTACGGTTCCACAAGGTTGACTTTTGATAGTGAAGGGCTCATTATTGAGCAAAGAGATTATTACGATCTTTGGGGCGATATTTATGATGAAATTCCTTTTATTAGAATAATATATCGATGGTTTATGAGATTGTTTTTCGGGTAAGGAGATGTAAAATGATATTTAAATTTCCGGAACAATTGATGTTCATTAAAAATAGTAAAGCTGATCAAAAACATAGTATTGAATCTATGGATGGGAAACTATGTGTTGTATCCGGTGCTACTTCTGGCGTTGGTTATGAAGCTGTAAAAGCATTATCTGCTGGTAGAGCGAATATTGTGATGGTAGTTCGCAACGAAAATAAAGCTAAAGCTGTCAAAGAAGAGATTGAAAAAAAGTATTCAGTATTTGTTGATTATTTTATCGCTGATTTTTCTGATTTAAAACAAGTCAAAAAAGCAGCTATGGCGATTCTAAATAGATATCAAAAAATAGATATTTTGATTAATAGTGTCGGTATTCATTCAACTAAAAGAATTTTAAATAAAGATGGGTTTGAAATGGCCTTTTGTGTCAATCATCTAGGAACTTTTTTGATTACTCAACTGCTATTAGACAGAATGATTGAATCTTCACCTTCAAGAATTATTCAAGTCAATTCGGAGGGACATCGATTTAACGGACTGGATCTAAATGATTTAAACTGGGAAAAGCGGATCTATACTGGTTTGAGAAGTTACGGAGCTTCTAAAACAGCGCAATTATTAACTGTCTTGCAATTAGCTGAAGAGTTGGAAGGTACTAATGTTACTATCAATGCCATGCACCCAGGTGGTGTAAGAACTAACATAGGTAATAATAACGGTAGACTATATCGGTGGTTTTTACATAATGTAACCTGGCATTTTTTAAAAGATCCAAAGATATCCGGTGAAGCGATTTATTATTTAGCTTCAGCCAGTGAATTAAGTAATGTTAGTGGTAAATTTTTTAATCTAACACTCGAAGAAAAACCCGCAAAACATGCTTTAGACCAAAAAAAACAGAAAAAAATATGGAACTTGAGTTTAGACATGGTTGGCTTAACCGAAAAGGATGTGTGATTGAATGAGATATGATGCAATCATTGTCGGTGGTGGAATTGCTGGATTGACAAGCACAGCTTATCTGACTAAAAACGGCTGCAAAATACTACTTTGCGAAAAAGAAAAGAAGGTAGGTGGTTTAGTAAGTTCATTTTATCATGACGGATTTTTGTTTGATGCAGGTGTTAGAGGTATTATTGATTCCGGAATTGTTAAACCTATGATAAAGCAGCTTGGTTTAAATATTGAATTTGTCAAAAACACTGTATCTATTGGGATTGAAAATGAATTAATACGAATTGATACAATTGATAGTTTAAATGATTACCGGGAAATGCTTGTGAAACTTTATCCTGATAATGAAAACGATATTGATGTAATACTTCATGAAATTAAAAAAGTTATGAATTATATGGATGTTTTATATGGGATTGAGAATCCTTTATTTAAAGATTTAAAGAAAGACAAAAAATATCTTTTCAAAACATTGATTCCCTGGCTATTTAAATTTTTAGCAAAATCAAGAAAAATCAAGGAATTTAATTTGCCAGCTAATGATTATTTGAGTCAGTTAACTAATAATCAATCATTAATTGATATCATTATTCAACATTTTTTTCAAAAGACACCTGCTTCTTTTGCTTTGAGTTATTTTAGCCTGTATTTAGATTATGAATACCCGATTAATGGAACGTTTGATTTGGTTAAAAAGATAGAAGGTTATATCAGCCAATCAGATGGTATTATCAAAACGGGTACAGAAATCAAAAAAATTGATTGCTATAATAAAACTCTTTTTGATCAGAAGAATCAACAGTATGAATATGATCAATTAATTTGGGCAGCTGATCTAAATCAGTTATATAATGCAATCGACATTGAAACAATTAAAGATATCAAAATCAAAAAAAGAATTGAAGAACAAAAAAGTCTTCTTAGTGGGAAAAAAGGTGGAGATTCAATTTTCTCACTTTTTTTAGCTATTGATTTAGACAAAAGATACTTTTTAAAAAGGTCCAGTGGCCATTGTTTTTATACACCTGAAAAAATCGGCCAATCAAAAATTATAGAGAGACTTAAAACTGTAAGTAAATCAGTTGATAAAAAGGAAATTATCAACTGGATGAATGATTATCTTAAATATACTACTTATGAAATTTCAATTCCTTCTCTACGGAATGAAAATCTTGCTCCAAAAGGGAAAACGGGATTAATTGTCAGTGTTCCAATGGATTATAATTTTGTCAGTAATATTAAATCTTTAGGATTTTATGAAGATTTTAAAAACATTGCTGAAAAAAAGATTATTGCTGTTCTTAACAACAGCATATATAAAAACATAAAAGGGAAAATCATTAATCGCTTTAGTTCTTCGCCACTCACCATCGAAAGATTAAGTGGTAATTTCGAAGGAAGCATCACTGGTTGGGCTTTCACCAATGATGTTATACCAGCTATAACTAGGATGACTCGAATCAAAAAAACCTGTAATACTCCAATTCCTGATGTATTAAAAGCTGGTCAATGGACATTTAGCCCTTCAGGACTACCAATCAGTATCTTAACTGGAAAAGTTGCTGCTGATAAGGCAGTTAAGACTTTAAAGAAAGGAAAAAGATAATGAAAAATATTGTTCTATATAAGAGCAAATATGGAAACACTTTGCAGTATGCCACTTGGATTGCGGAAGAATTAGATTGGGAAATAAGAGATTTTTCAAAATTTAAAAAAACAGAAATAAGTAACTACCAAAACATTATTTTTGGTAGTGGTGTATATATGGGTAAAATGAACAAAATTAAAAAAGTTCTGAAATGGTTTAAAGAGAAACCAATTATTATTTTCGCCTGTGCTGGTAATAATAATGTTGAAAAAGATATCAATGATATTAAAAATAATAACTTTAATGAAGAACAATTAGCATTCCACAAATTTTTTTATTTACCTGGTGGGGTTGATTTTTCTAAAGTTAAAGGCGTTTTTAAAGTTATGCTAAATGTATTTAAAAAATACCTGGAAAAGAAAAACAACAAAACAAAGGATGAAAAAGCAATTCTTAAGGGCTTTTATAATCCGACTAATTATGTCAATAAAGGACATATTGAAGAGATTGTTTCTTATGCTAAAAAAATTGAAGATTTTAAATAGATTCAAATGAATTAGCTTTTTATATAATTTAAATGAAAATCGTTAATATAATAAAGATTAAAGAACATAGAAGCCTAAAGTTTAACAATATTTAAATTATTTAAGGAGGAAAAAAATGAAACGTGAAAAAAAATCATGGATCAACTTAATTTTATTAGGTATTACATTAATTATTAATGGTATGGGTGCTTTTGGATTGATCAATGGTCTTTCTCAAAAAGAAGTATCGGACATGAATCCAACTTTAATTACTCCATCACCCTCAACCTTCAGTATTTGGAGTGTGATATATACTTTTTTAATAATTTCTATAGTTGTTATGATAGTCAAAAAGAAGGATTCTTACTACAAGAATGCTGTTGATGAAATTAGTTTTCTCTTTTGGTTGTCATGTGCTTTAAATATAGTGTGGATTATCAGTTTTTCTTATAACTTAATCGGATTATCTTTAGTTTTTATTTTTTCTTTTCTGATCATTATGGTTCTAATTGTAAAAAGGATTGGAAAAATACAAACTGAAAAAAGATGGCTGCTTCCAATTGCTTTTGGCTTGTATTCAGGATGGCTTTTTATTGCAACTGTTGTAAATATAGCTGCTTGGCTTGTTAAAATAGAATGGGGCAGATTTGGCATAGCAGCTGAGACATGGGGTTCTATAATTCTTTTTATTGCAGTAGGATTGACTTTGAAAGTTGTATTAGACATTAAAAATGCAATTTTTCCAATTCCTATAGCTTGGGCCTACTTTGGCATCTATAGTTATTTATTGTCACCGGAAGGCTATCAAGGGAAATATGTTTTTCTGCAAAACACTGCATTAATTGGAATAGTACTTTTGGTTACAATATCAGCAGTTCAGTTTTATAAAAATCAGTTCAATATCATGGCGGATATTTCGAGATAAAAAGTTTAATATCAGATTTATAATTATTTTTTATATTTAATTTAAAACAGTGTATATCTTTGTCATAACAACAAACTTAATAAAAAAATTTTTGATTATCTTGATTTTATATTTTGCATATAAATCTTCTAATTTTTATTAGAGCATTAGCACTTATTTAAGAAATGTATATTATAAAGAAGATTTGACAGTTTTTGAAAAACTTTGTTTACATGATTTCGATAAGAACTAACTTTTTAAAATAAGTTTCAAATTGTTGGATTAATGTTTTAATATGTCTGTAGTTATGATGTTTGTTTTTTTAACAAGCAGTTACTGTGCTCCCTTGATTATCCTAATTAACTTAGATATTGTTATTAATACAGTAAAATTCTTATGTATGATTTTGCTTAAAACAGATAAAACAATAGTCCGTTATTATTGCGGGCTATTCCTTTTATGTGTTATAATGACTTTTGATATTGTTTAGAGGGTGATCAAAAAATGTCATTATTTTTAATGTACTTACCAGTCTGGAAAGAGGCATATATTCTTGCTTGGCCGGTGATGTTAAACCATATATTTACCACTGCGATGAGGACTACAGATATGATACTAATGGGTTTTTTTGGCCCAGCAGCTGTTACTGCAGTTGGCCTTGGTGATGTTTGGGAGAGGATCATACTTAGAATTGGTCTGGGATTAGGGACAGGCAGTATCTCTCTGATTTCACAGGAAAGCGGTACTGGTACAAAAACAGCCAAAAGTAATTCAGATGAGATCTTAAGTCAGGTTCTCTTTGCCAGTATTATCATCGGGATTCCTTTTATAATTATTGGATGGTTGATACCGGAAAAATTAATAAGTATATTAGGTGCCGCTCCTAAAGTGGTTCAATTAGGAGCAAAGTATTTGCTTGTTATCTTCTCTGCAGCCCCTTTTAGAATTGTTTCCATAATATCTGCCAGGGCCCTACAGGGGACCGGGGATACAAAAACACCGATGGTAGTTGAAGTCATTGGTAATGTAATAAATATATTACTATCAGTAGTTTTGGCTTTGGGTTTAGGCCCATTCCCCAATTATGGAGTATTGGGTGTAGGTATTGGTACATTTACAGCTAAACTTATTTCGGCGTTTATATATTTTATTATCTTCATGGGTCCCAGAAGTGAATTTGATCTACAGAAGCCTTCTAAAAATTGGGATTTTACAATTATAAGGCAGTTATTTAAAGTAAGCATGCCTAAAATTATGCAGGGTTTATACCAGAGTTTGATTACTTTTCCCTTTAATTCACTTGTCTTAACCTTTGGTACAGAAGCAGCTGCAGCTTACCATATAGCCCGCCGCATTCACCAGCAACTTATTGCTCCTCTCCACCGTTCTTATTACACAGTAACTACAATATTGGGTGGACAGAAATTAGGTGCAGGACAACCTGAAGAAAGCAAAAAAGTCACTAGGGGTATGGTTTATTTATCCATATTTACCATTGGAGGTTTTGCCATTGTCCTGTTTTTCAGTGCATCATTTTTAATTCGTATATTCACAGATGATCCAGAAACAATTTCTTATGGGATCAGATTTATAAAAGCATTAAGTATCGGGGCTCCGATCTTAACTATCTATGGAGTTTATGCTGGGATGTTAAATGGTGCAGGGAATACAAAAACCGCTTTTTTTGGCAATTTGTTCAGTCAAACTGTATTTAAACTGGGTTTAAGTTATTTACTGAGCATTATTTTTGATCTGGGATTAATAGGTATATTAATTGCTTTAGTGGTAGATTTTACGGTCAGAGCACTCTGGGTTGGTCGTAAATATCTTATTGGCGATTGGGTAGATGAAGCAGACAAGATGATTGAAGAAAGAAGAAAAAGCAAATCATGATATTAAGATTAAAACCAATGTTACTAGATAGATAGAGCCCTGTTTAAACAGGGCTCGTCGAATTCATGATTAAATTTTATGAAAGGTTGGTTTCATTTTTGTAAAAGTAGTTAATTTATTTAAACCGATTTTTTTTAAAAGGGCAATGGTTTCTAAAAATTTGTATGCGATTTGATTTTTTGAATGGCTATCAGATCCGATTGTTAAAATTTCTCCACCTAATTCTTTATATAATTTTAGAATTTTAATAGAGGGTAGAGGATTTTGCCCATTTCCGATATAATAACCAGTTGTATTTACTTCAATTCCCTTATCATTTTTTATTATTTTTTTGAGGATTTCTCGAATTAGTTCTACAGCTTTGTTATTATCCATTAAATCTGGGGTTGTTTCGTAATATCCATAGCGCCTAACCAGGTCGAGATGACCGATTACAGAATAATTATCAAAATTATCTATCACTTCTAATATTGATTGCAAATAACGCAGATAAGCTTCCCACTGTTGATAATTTTTGAAGAAGTCTCCATTAAAGAGATCCTTCTTTTCAGCAGTATGAAAAGAGGCTATGATGAAATCAAAATCATCTTTTAAATACTGATCACATTGATTCAAAATGTGGGTTTGCATCCCCATTTCTATACCTTTTTTAATTGTTAAGCGATCAGCATAAAGATTTTGATATTTTTCTAGTTCATCCAGATACTTATTTTTATCTAGATTGAACTCAATTTGATCATCCTGGTAGTCTATATCATGATGATCTGTGACAGCAATTTCACTTAAATTTTTTTGCACAGCAGTTTCACATATATCTTTTAATGTCATCTTCGAATCTGCTGAAAAGTCAGAATGAAGATGGTAGTCAAATAACATTGGATCACACTCCCTGAATTTTTAATATCAAATATTATTATAACACTAAAGGATAAAAATTTGCAATAATAATGAATCTTTAATAAAATTGTTGTATAATTAAATTTAATACCTGTTAAATATGATTAGATTGCCATTTATAAATTATACTTGCCAAATAGAGCAAATAATTTTAATAATTAGGAGGACAATTCATGAATGCATTTGTAGAAGGTGTAAGGGATATTTTGCCTGCAGAGCTTAGGAGAAGAAGAGAGATATATAAAAGAATAAGAGGAGTTTTTCAAGATGCTGATTATCGGGAAGTTATTACACCTACCTTAGAATCTCTGGAATTATATAGTGGTATCGAGGGTATATTAGATAAAAGTGAGATGTTTAAAGTGGTTGACGAAAATGGCCAGATATTGGTATTAAGACCCGATGTAACAATGCCGATAGCTAGATTGGCTGCGACCAGGTTCCAGGACACACCCCGGCCCTTAAAATTTTCTTATCTGACCACCGCTTATCAGTCTAAAAATAGTCAGAGTTTGAGTTTGAAGGAAAAAACTCAGGCGGGGGTTGAATTGATCGGAAGTAACAAGTTGAATTCAGATATAGAGATGATCGTATTATTAATCAAAACCATGCAGAAATTACATATTGAAAGGCCTTTAATAGATATAGGTCATGCGGATTTAATCAATGAAGTTTTATATGAAATGAATTTAAGTGATTATCAAAAAGAAAACCTGCTATCATTACTGGCAGCTAAAAATAAAGTGGAGATAAAGAGGTATCTTAAAGATTTTGATTTAAAACAGAATAGCAAAAAAACTTTGATAAAGCTATCTACACTTTTTGGTTCTCCGAAAGAGGTAATCAAAGAACTTAAAAAATTACCGATATCAAAAATGGCCAGGGCTGAAGTATTAAAGCTGGAAAAATTATTTGACAAACTAAAAGAACTGGATTTAATTAATTACATAACCTTTGACCCTATGTTGATTTCTCGACACGGATATTACACTGGCATTATTTTTAAGGGATATGCCGGGAAACACAATATTTTGTTGGCTAATGGGGGCAGGTATGATAATTTAACTGAAAAGTTTGGAGCAGGAGAACCTGCTGTTGGTTTTGCATTAGAAATAGAAAATATACTTGAGTATTTAAGCAAAGTGCATTATAACTTTCAGGCTGAAAGAGTCAGGATCATGATTAACTATAATAAGGAAGCTAATTTTAAAAATGCGCATAGACTGGCTGAAGAACTTCGTAATAATAACTATATTGTAGAAATATTTGAAGAGAGTAAAGATGCAGAATATATTAATTTTCAGGGTATGGATTATAAGCTTGATTACAGTAAAAACAGGATAGAACTAAAGAATTATCATACCGGCAAATGTATAAATATTGATAGTGAACTTCATGATAAAAAATTATATGAAGCAATTTTAGAAAAAGTCAGGGAGGTATAATGATGGATAAGATTTGTATAGCGATGGCTAAAGGAAGATTGGCCAAAGAGGCTGTAAAACTCTTTAGAAGTGCTGATATCAATCTTTTTGAAGACATGCTTAAATCAAGAAAATTAATTTTTCATCTGCCTGATGAAAATTTAGAAATCATATTGGTTAAACCTGCTGATGTACCGATTTATGTTGAATATGGCACGGCTGATTTGGGGATTGTAGGTAAAGATACACTTTTAGAGGAAAATAGAGATCTATATGAAGTGTTGGATTTGAAATTCGGCAGATGCAGATTTTCTCTGGCAGGTTTACCGAATAGAAAAAAGACCCTGCTACAAAGAAAAGTTGCTACTAAATATCCTAATTTTACCCGCAGATTTTTCAGGTCAAAAGGTGAACCGGTGGAAATCATTAAATTAAACGGTTCAATTGAACTGGCTCCGTTAACCGGTTTGGCAGATACTATATTGGATATAGTACAAACCGGGCGTACATTAAAAGAAAATGGTTTAATTGTATATGAAGATATTCGCGAGTTGAGTGCAAGGTTAGTAGTAAATAAGGTTAGTATGAAGACGAGCCAGAAATCGATTGCTAGGATAATAGAGGCTTTAGAAGATGAGGTTTAAGGGGGTTAAGTTATAGATGCTAAAAGAGATTGATTTAAAGGGCAGCAGTATTGCTCAAATTAAGGCGATTTTGCAGGAGCGTTCACAAAAAGATTTAACTAAATATAAAGATACTGCTCGGCAAATTATAGAGGAAGTCAAAAAAAGGGGGGATCAAGCCCTTTTAGAATATACTTCACGTTATGATAAGGTAGAGCTTAATCAAGACCAAATTGAAGTGGAAAAACAGGAAATAAACCAAGCCGTAGATAGAGTTGATAGGGCTTTTTTAAAATCTCTCAAAAAAGCTGCAGAAAATATAAAAAAATTTCATCAGAAGCAAAAAGAATACTCATGGCAGACTCATGATCTTCCCGTGCGCATAACAGGCCAGGTTGTAAGGCCCCTGGAAAGGGCAGGTATTTATGTGCCGGGGGGCAGGGCAGCTTATCCCTCTTCTGTCTTAATGACTGCAATTCCAGCCAAGGTAGCTGGTGTACAGGACATTATAATGGTTACCCCGCCCACGGATTTTAGGGAAACTAATTTGAAAATATTGGCTGCAGCCAGTATAGCTGGAGTAGATAGAATTTTTAGATTGGGTGGAGCTCAGGCAGTTGCAGCCCTTGCTTATGGCACTGAAACCGTTCCTAAAGTGGACATAATAGTGGGACCAGGGAACATCTATGTCACTATGGCAAAAGAGCTGGTTTTTGGCAAGGTCAAGATTGATATGACGGCTGGCCCCAGTGAGATTTTAATTCTTGCTGAGCATAATTCTAATCCAGAATATATAGCAGCTGATTTAATGAGCCAGGCTGAACATGATCCCTTGGCGTCTTCTATTTTGATAACAGACTCTAAAGAATTCGGAAATTCAGTAAAAAAAGAGATCAACCGACAGATAGAAGGGTTGGAAAAAAAAGAAATAATCAGAGATTCTTTAAATAATTATGGTTTATTAATAGAGGTGGAAGTTATAGAAGAGGGTATAGACATAATTAATCAAATAGCCCCAGAGCATTTAGAGCTAGTTGTTGATAAGCCCTTTGAATTTCTGCCGAAAATAAAAAATGCAGGTTCTATATTTTTAGGTGAATATACCCCGGAAGCCCTCGGAGATTATTTTGCAGGACCTAACCACGTGCTTCCCACCGAATCAACTTCCCGTTTTTTTTCACCACTGTCGGTAAGGGACTTTATTAAATATTCTAGTTTTATTTATTATAGTAAAGAGGCCTTTAAACAAGATGCTGATCATGTAATTAGATTGGCGGATGCAGAAGGCCTGACAGCACATGCAAATTCAGTAAGGGTTCGAAAAAAAGATATAGAGGGTGAAAGTGATGGAAATTAATATTTCAGAATTGGTCAGACCCGAAATCAGAGAAATAGAAATATACCAAGGAGAAAAATATACAAAAAAATGTAAAATAGATCTTTCTGGGAATGAGTCACCTTATGATCTGCCAATAGATCTAAAAAATAAAATTACTGAAAAAATAATGGGAAATTCGCTAAATAATTATCCTACTTTATACTCTAAAGAGCTGAGAAAATGTATATCTGACTATCTCAATATGAATATCAGTTATGAACAGATTATTGTTGGGAATGGTTCAGATGATGTTTTAGGTATGCTTTTCAGTACTTTTATTAAAAAGGGTGAAGTAGTTTTGGCGGCGGCCCCTACTTTTTCTATGTATAGATTTTTTACAAAAGTAGCCGGAGGAACATATGAACATTTTTCTTTAAGAGATTCAGAGTTTAATTACAGAAGTATTAAAAAAATGATAGATAAGTTAAACCCTAAAATTATAATCTTGTGTTCTCCTAATAATCCAACCGGTCAGATACTTAAAACCAAAACCCTATTAAATATTTTAGATACATATTCTGGTATTTTAGTTATAGATGAAGCCTATGCTGAATTTGCGGGCAGCTCTTTTTTGAAATATATTAATGAATACAGCAATTTAGTGGTGACCAAGACTTTTTCTAAGGCATTTGGCCTGGCCGGGATAAGACTGGGTTATTTAGTGGGTAGTAAAGAGCTAATCCAGCAGGTTGCAAAGGTCTTAATACCCTATAATATGAACTCGATTACTACTCTGATTGGCAAATTAATCTTAAAAGAAAGAGAACTAATTAAAAGAAGAGTTGATAAAATAATTTCTGAAAGGGAGAAAATGTTTGCAATTTTATCTGAATACAAAAATTGGACTGTATTTCCTTCTTCCACTAATTTCATATACATTGAGGGCAAAGAGGTTAAAAAATTTAAAAACATGTTAAATAACAGGGGTGTCAAGATAAGATCTTTTGATCACATACCACCTGCTGTTAGAATAACTATTGGTAAACCGGAACAGAATAAAAAAGTAGAACAAACTTTTAGAGAATTTAAAAAGGGAGGCAGCAATGATTAAAGAGCGAAAAGCTAAAAAGCTAAGAAGTACAAGAGAAACGGAGATTAAAGTAAAACTGAATATTGATGGTACAGGCACAGTAAAGGCTGATTCAGGTATTAAATTTTTTGATCACATGTTAGCACAGTTGGCCCAACATGCTGGTTTTGATTTATTAATTGAAGCTGAGGGAGACTTAGAAATTGATCAACATCACACTGTTGAGGATATAGGTATTACCCTGGGTCAGGCTTTTTTGCAAGCCCTGGGTGATAAAAAAGGCATTTCTCGCTTTGCTGATTGCTCTGTTCCCTTAGATGAATCACTGGTTAAAACATCTGTCGATATCAGCGGTAGGTCTTTTTTATACACAGATTTAGATTTAAACAGAGAAATGGTAGGGGATTTCCCTTCTGAGTTGGTAGAAGAATTTTTGAGGGCTTTCAGCAGCCATGCCAAGATCACCTTACATATAGAATTGATAAGAGGTAAAAACTGTCACCATCAAATAGAAGCAGTCTTTAAATCTTTAGCCCGGGCTTTAAAAGATGCTGTTACAATAGTTTCTGAAGAGATGCCTTCAACTAAGGGAAAGCTTTAAATGATTGGCATCATAGATTATGGGGCGGGTAATTTAAATAGTATTTCTAAGGCCTTTGAACATCTTGGTTTTAAAATAGAGATTATAAAAGAAAATAATGATTTAAATAGATATGAAGCACTTGTATTACCTGGAGTGGGCGCTTTTTACAGTGCGATGCAAAAGTTGAAAAAAAACAATCTGGTTAGTTTCATTAATGATTTTGTTCAAACAGGTCGTCCCCTGTTAGGTGTTTGTTTGGGGATGCAGCTTTTATTTGAATGGGGTTTTGAGGACAAAAAAACAAGAGGTTTAAATCTCTTAAAAGGAGATGTGGTTAAAATCAAAGCAGGTTTAAAAATACCACATATGGGCTGGAATGATTTAGAAATTCTCCAAAATGATATCTTATTTAATAACTTAAGGACAAACCCCCATTTTTACTTCGTTCACTCTTACAAATTAATGGATGTAACAGATGATGTAATTGCGGTTACTGAATATGGTGACCAGATACCGGCCGTGATCCGCAGAGATAATATTATAGGATTTCAGTTTCATCCTGAGAAAAGTGGGGAAAATGGTCTTGAATTATTAAAGAACTTTGGGGAGTTGATTTAATTGATTGTTTTACCGGCTATAGATTTAAAAGATGGTAGGGTTGTGCGCTTAAAACAGGGTGATTTTAAAAAAGAAACTGTTTACAGCCGTGATCCCTTAATAATAGCAGAACAATTTATGCATAAAGGGGCTGATTGGCTGCATATAGTTGATCTTGATGGAGCTAACCTAGCTGAAAGCCGTAACCTAAATATCATTAAAAAAATAAGGGAAGAGATCCCTATATCGATACAATGTGGTGGTGGAATTAGGAGCATAGAAGATGTACAACGACTGGATGACATAGGCATAGATCGTATTATTATTGGGACTTTAGCGGTAAAAAAACCGGATTTACTCTCTCAAATTATAAGTAAATTTACTTCTGAAAAAATCTTGATCAGCTTAGATGCGCGAGAAGGCAAAATAGCAACATCAGGCTGGAAAGAAGAGAGCAGTATTGATATAGTTGAATTTGCTGTATCTTTAGAAAAAAAAGGAATCAAGTACATTCTTTATACAGATATAAAAAGAGATGGAATGTTGTCAGGGCCCGATATAAATGGACTTGTTAGGCTTAAAAAAGAAACTGGACTTAAAATAATAGCTTCTGGTGGGATAAGTTCTTTAAACGAAATAGAAAGATTGAATAATCTTGATTTTTATGGAGTTATTATTGGTCAGGCTCTTTATCAAAAAAAGTTTGATCTTAAAGAAGTAATTAAAAAGGTAGGTGATTAATATTTTAAAAAAAAGGATAATAACCTGTCTGGATATCAAAGATGGACGTGTAGTTAAAGGGATAAATTTTTTAGATTTAGTAGATGCTGGAGATCCGGTTGTTTCGGCCAGACGATATAATGAGATGGGGGCAGACGAACTGGTATTTTTGGATATTACTGCTACTAAAGAAAAAAGGAAAACTTTAATTGGACTTGTTCAAAAAGTAGCCAAAGAAGTATTTATACCTCTAACAGTAGGAGGTGGAATAAAGTCTATTTCCGAAATGAATCAGATTCTGCGGGCGGGAGCTGATAAGATTTCAGTCAACTCTGCTGCTGTTAAGAACCCTGCTTTGGTAAGTGAAGGAGCAAGAACATTTGGCTCTCAATGTATAGTAGGAGCAGTTGATGCTGCTTTGCAAAAAAACAACAAAAAAGGCTGGGATGTTTATATAAATGGTGGGAGTAAAAAAACTGCTCTAACTCTGGTTAAATGGGTTAAAGAATTAGAAGAATTAGGAGCGGGTGAAATACTCTTGACTAGTATGAACAGGGATGGGACTAAAGAAGGCTTTGATATAGATATGTTAAAAGCTGTTACAAATGCGGTTAATATCCCAGTAATTGCCTCCGGTGGAGCCGGCAGCATTGAAGATTTTATTGATGTATTTACTATGACTGATGTAGATGCCGCTCTGGCTGCTTCCATATTTCATTTCGGTGAAGTTGATATGGGAGAGTTAAAACAAAGGTTGGCAAAGAATAATATCCCGGTAAGAATTCAAGAAAGTAGTGATTGTAATGAATAATAAGTTAAAAGTGATAAATAATAATGTAAGTTTAAAATTTGATGATAGAGGTTTAATTCCTGCTATTGTTCAAGATGTTGATACACGGCAGGTCTTAATGTTAGCCTATATGAATCAAGTTTCCTTTAAAAGAACATTAGAAACGGGAGAAACTCATTTTTATAGTAGAAGCAGGCAAGAGCTTTGGCATAAAGGTGGAACTTCGGGTAATATACAGAAAGTAGAAGAGATTTTTTATGACTGTGATCGAGATACCCTGTTAATTTTAGTAGATCCAGCTGGACCTGCCTGTCATACTGATAATACTTCCTGTTTTTATAGAAAAATGGCAGAAAAACAGGCTTATCAAGAAAAAGAAACAGCTCAAGACGAGATAATAGAACTTTTATATCAACTTATTGTTGATCGCAAACATCAATTACCAGAGGGTTCTTATACCACATACCTTTTTGAAGAGGGGCTTGATAAAATACTTAAAAAAGTGGGAGAAGAAACTGCTGAGGTAATTATTGCTGCCAAAAATAAAGCGAAGAAAGAATTAGTATATGAGACTGTGGATTTAATTTATCATTTATTAGTACTTCTGGTTGATAAAAAAGTAAGTTTAAAAGAGGTTGAAGAAGAGTTAACTAACAGGTATAGAGCTTAAAAATTAGAAAATTTAATATTATCAACACATAAAAATATCAGCTTCACACCGTTTTTAATTTATTTAGAAGAATGGGATTAAGAGCTGATTTTTATTTTTTGGTAAGTAAATATATATTTAGAACATTTTAAATTGTGATTTTTAATATAAAGACTGTAGTGTTTTTAAATCTATTAAGATATGTTATTATTGAGTTGTAGATATGATTTGTTTATTCTTTTTTAAAGGAAGATAAGAATGCTAAACACACTTTATCATTATAAAACAAAAATGATAATCCTAATTATATTTTTCATTGGTATATTCAGCCTTGCTTTTTTTATCTCCGGAGATATTTATTCTGTTATTAAAGATCCGGCAATTTTAAAAGAATGGATTTCTGGTTTTGGGGTTTATAATATACTGATCTTCATTTTAATTCAAACCTTACAGGTTATTGTTTTCATCATACCAGGTGAGGTTGTAGAAATTGCGGGGGGATATTTATATAATACTGTTTTTGGATCACTATACTCAATAATTGGTATATTAATAGGTTCAGCTATTAGTTTTGTGCTTGCTCGGTTTTTAGGATATGAGTTTGTTTATAAGATAGTTTCCAAACAAATGTTTAATAAATTGTCTTATTTTATAAATGAAGACAAACGGAGCGAAACAGTTATCTTTCTTTTATATTTTATTCCCGGTACACCCAAAGACGCTCTTGCCTATTTTGCCGGACTTACCCCGATTAGTATTATAAGGTTCCTCTATATTTCTATGTTGGCCAGGCTGCCTGCTATAGTTTTTTCGGCATATATTGGTGCGAATATTGGTAATAGAAACTATAAGACAGCTCTGATCATCTCTGTTATTGCAAGCTTGATATTTTCATTGGGTTTTATTTACAGGAAAAAAATTATTAACTATTTATTCAATATATAAATTATAATTTAAAAAATCCGAATATCTGTTCACAAATTATCCACAGACTGTGTATAACTAAAACAGGAGTTCGTTTATTGTTCTAATTTTATAAGAATTTAACAATTTAAAACAAATAACAACTTTAAAGAGCATGAAATTTTTAAAATTTATATATTCTTTTATTAAATAAAAACATGTGTTCTGAGCTGTTTTTTTATTGTTCAATTTTATTTGAATTTCAACACGACACTTCATTAATTAATTTTTCGGTTTAAATAAGATATGAAAGATTTCTGTTTTTTTAAAAAGAGATCCTTTATTGCTTATATAATTAAGGATTAAAATACATTTGAACTTTCTGTTAAGTTTTTTATAAGAAAAAGATTGATAAAAATATATTTCGATTAAAAGAGAATATACAGATAAAGCAATATGATATTAATATATATATTTTTTTTGAAATTTTATCGATGACAATAATATTTTTTAGATAAAAACTATTATTAAATAACAGCACAATAAAAAAACCCCCGATATTTCGGGGTGTTGTTAATATAAATTAAAGAAGAGTAAAATTGTCTATTTTAAATAGTAATAGTTATCAGTTATACACAGTTGTGGATAAGTGGTTAATAAATCTATAAATATGAGTTTTTTTAGTAAAAAACACATTATATTTAAAATAATAATAAAATAGATCAAACTCTTGATTGTCCATTTTTTATATAAGATAAGGCTTTGCTGGCAGAATAACCCTTAAGTATGGCAAGCAATAAAGCATAGTAACCATCTTTTTCAGGCGGATTTAATTCCATATGATCGCCTCCACATATAAGTATAATTCTTTAAAAAATAGATTATTCCTGCAATTTAAAAAACAAACAGTCTTAAATTAATTGATTTTTATATTGGAGTTGATATAAATTATAATAAAGGCCTTCTACAGCCAGCAGTTCCTGGTGAGTTCCTCTTTCTTTGATTTCCCCCTTATGCATAACCAAAATTTTGTCGGCATGTTGGATGGTAGAAAGCCTGTGTGCGATAACGATTGTTGTTCGTTCTAAGGTTAGCTTTTCTAATGCATCCTGTATTAACATTTCTGTTTCAGTATCTATATTGGCCGTTGCTTCATCTAAGACCAATATGTCGGGATTAAAAGCCAAAGCCCGTGCAAATGCCAGCAGTTGTTTTTGCCCTGCAGATAGGGTTGAGCCTCTTTCTTTCACTTCGTGTTCATATTTATTGGAAAGTTTGGAGATGAATTTATCTGCATTGACATATTGAGCTGTTTTTTTAATTTTCTTTTCATCCAGATCTGCATTAAGGGAAATGTTGCTGCCGATATCACCTGTGAAGAGGAAGACATCTTGCAAAACTAACCCAATTTTTTCTCTCAACTCACTTGTTTTGATTTGTTCGATATTAGTATTATCTATTAAAATTTTTCCTTTCTGTATATCATAAAATCTGCTTATTAAATTAATTATTGAAGTTTTCCCCGCCCCGGTTGCTCCAACCAGAGCAACGGTCTGGCCTGGTTCTATTTCAAAATTGATATCTTTCAAAACCCAGTCTTCATTTTCATAAGCAAACCATACATCTTTGAATTCTACACTTCCTTTAATATTTTTCGGTAAAGCTACGGGGTTTTTGGGATCTTTAATATCAATTTTGGTATCTAATATTTTAAATATTCTTTCAGAAGAGGCCATGGCTGACTGCAGCAAATTATATTTTTCGCTGAGGTCATTAATAGGTCTAAAAAATCTCTGTATATAATTTATGAATGCATAAAGGACACCAAATTCTAAAACACCCCTGTAAACATTTGCCCCACCATACCAGATTAAAATAGCTAGAGCAAGGGAATAAAGTAGATCCATTGATGGTCTAAAGATGGCAAATATTTTAATCTGTCTCATAGCGGCCTGGTAGAACTCATCATTTACTTTAATAAATTCATTTAATTTTCTTTTTTCCTGATTGAAAATCTGGACTATTTTCATACCTGATATATTTTCTGAAAGTGAAGAATTAATCTTAGCCAGTTTAATTCTGACCATTCTATAAGCATCCCGTGCATAATTTCTAAAAATAAAAGCAGCCGCTACTACAACAGGTAAGATTGTCAGTGAAACAAAGGTTAGTTTAACATTCATCCTGAACATTATTATTATAATTCCGATTATGATGAAAATGTCTTTAAATAAGTTAATCAATACATTTGTATACATTTCATTAAGTGTCTCAGTGTCATTTGTTACCCTTGTAACCAGTCTCCCTACAGGATTTTTGTCAAAGTAACTTAATGACATCTTCTGTAGATGTGAAAATATTTCCTGTCGCATGTTATAAATTATTTTTTGGGTAGTTTTATTTAATAGATATATTTGCAAATAATTAATTCCAAAGCCGATTATTATAATGGTCAAGAAGAAAAGGCCTATTCTACTTAGAGCATAATAATCCTGTTCCCTGTATTTGTTAATTAGGTTTTCACCGACCAGTTGTGCGTTATATATGTTATCACCATTGTGAATTTGAACATACTGGTTACTGTCTATTATAGAACTATCTTCTTTTTCATTGATGATACCTTCTATAAGGTAGTAGTTGCCTTCTGCTTTAAAGAATTGAAATTTCTGTTCTTGAGGGTATTGGTCTGCAAGGTTGTCTAATCGTATATACCTTTTATTGTTATAAACAAAGCCTTTTTGTTGGAATTGATTGGTTTGAAAGGCTACCATGGGTTTATCTAGTGCATTGATGTGGTCATCAATAGCAATTTTAATCAGATAAGGCCGGGCAAGTTCAATTCCCGTTACAATTAAGAGTAGCATTACACAAACTAATAGTATTTTCCAATAGGGGTAGGCATATTCTAAAAGACGTCTCATTAACTTTGCATCATAAGCTTTACCTATAATTTCTTCTTCTCTAAAATCAGCCATAATAGATCATCCTCAAATCAGTTAATATTTGCAATTTTTTCTTCGAGTTGTTGCTTCTTATAAATATCATAATATAATTTTTCGTTTTCTATTAATTCTTTATGTTGACCTTTTTCAAGTATTTTTCCTTCATCCAATACATATATAATATCAGCATCTTTAATAGTGGATATTCTGTGTGAGATTAAGATTACTGTTCGGTCCTTGATTATTTTTTGCATGTTATTTAATATTTTTTCTTCTGTATGAGTATCAACAGCTGAGAAACTGTCATCTAAAATTAGAATCTTGGGATCTTTAATAATAGCCCTTGCCATTGATATTCTTTGCTTTTGACCTCCAGAAAGGGTTACACCTCTTTCTCCTAAGATTGTTTCAAACTGTTCGGGGAAGTCCATGATATCATCATATACTTCAGTGATTTTAGCGGCTTTTTTAATGTCTTCTTTATCAGTATTTTCAGGATCAAAAAAGGCAATATTTTTGGCTATTGTAGAAGAAAAAAGAAAGTTATCCTGAGGCACTATGCCGATTTCTTCTCTTAATAGTTTAATTGGTATTGAATTAATATCATATTCATCAATATGAACTTCATTTTTATTTACATTAAATAACCTTAATAAGAGGTTTATTATAGTAGTCTTGCCCGAGCCTGTTCTACCTAAAAAAGCAGCGGTTTGTCCGGATTTTATTTCCAGGTTAATATCTTTCAACACATATTCTTCTTTTTCATTATATTTAAAAGAAAGATCATTAAAACTAATATGTCCCTCAATATGATCAAGAGCAATAATATCTTTATCATAAATCTCTTCTTCTTTTTGGAAAATCTTATTTAATCTTTTTAAGGAGGCAGTACCCCTCTGCATTAAGTTAATAACAAAACCAACAGCCATCATTGGCCAGGTTAAAAGGCCTAAATAACTGTTAAAGGCCACAAAATCACCTAAAGAAATTACTTCATCAATTACCAGTATTCCCCCATACCAGATTACAATTAGAAAACTTAAGGAAGTAATGAATTGAATCATGGGATGGAATAAGCCCCATGTTTTAATAAGGTCTATATTTTTTTCGAAGTTTAACTTATTGGCACTTGCAAATTTTTCTATTTCCATCTCTTCTTGGGTGAAGGCTTTAATAACTCTTATACCAGAAAAGTTTTCCTGTACTTTATCGGTCAGATTAGCGAAAGCCTCTTGAACAGCAGTAAATTTCTGATGAATTGCCTTGCTAAAATATGTAGATACCAACGCTAAAAAGGGTAGGGGTATTAAGGCTATTAGAGTTAATCTTATATCAATTTTAATAATTAATATTATAATTGTAGCAACAGTTAAAAACAGGGCATCAAAAAACATAACAATTCCAGCACCCATGGACTGCCTAACAGCTTTAATATCATTGGTGGCATGTGCCATTAGATCACCGGTTTTTTGTTCATTGAAATAGTTTGTAGAGAGTTTTAAAAGATGGCTGTAAAAGTCTTCCCTGATCTGTTTTTCCAACTTTCGGGAGGTTCCTACTATATATAGCCTCCAGAGATATCTAAAAATAGCTGTTAATATAGCGACTCCTATAATAATGAGAGTATAATTAATTATGCCGCTAAAATTAATTGTTTTTAATTTCAATCTATCTGTTAAATCCCCTAATAACCAAGGGATTATTAGCTGTAAGCTATCAACTAAAATCAACCAAATTATACCCATAATATATCTTGAACGGTATCTATTTATAAAATATTTTAATGAATATTTAGGTTCAGACTTTTTCATTTCCAACACTCCACATAAAATATGATTTACTTATAATAAGTTATATATAATTGGTCAATATCCTTTAATTAATTATTAACAATCGTTAAACATTATTGGAGAAGAGAAATTTATAGTAATTTTCAAATTTTATGATATAATAAAAACATCATATTAATATCAGAAAAACATCTTAATAAAAGGAGGACAAGATATTGAGATTAGCTATTTTTTCAGATATACACGGTAATATTGAAGCGTTAAAAGAAGTTTTTAAAGATATAGGCAGGGAAAATGTAGATGAAATTTATTGTTTGGGGGACTTAGTTGGTTATGGTCCTCATCCCAATCAGGTAATCAATCTTATAAGAGAACTTAACATAGAAACTGTCATGGGTAATTATGATCGTGGTGTAGGATTTGATTTAGATGACTGTGGTTGTGCATATAAAACTGAAGAAGAAAAAAGACTGGGTAATAAATCTATTAAGTGGACTAGACAAGAAGTTACCGAATCCAATAAATATTTTTTAAGAAATTTAAAAGAGAATATCAGGCTGAGAGTTGAAAGACAAGAAATTCTCCTAGTACATGGAAGTCCGCGCAAAATTAATCAATATCTATTTTTAAATCATCCATATTCAAGTTTAAAAAAGATGTTAGATCAATATGAAGCTGATATAATAGTGTGTGGGCACACTCATATTCCCTATATTAGACAGATTGGTAATAAGATGGTAATAAACGATGGTAGTGTAGGTAAACAAAAACCTCATAATAAAGGACAGAACATATACAGCAGAGAGGCTAAATATCTCATATTGGAAATTGGAAAAGACAGTGTCAATACATCAATAAGAAGTGTTAGATATGACTTTGAAAAAACTGCTGAAAAGATCAAAAAAAGCGGTTTGCCTGATCAATTTGCTGAAATTATAAGAGGAGGTATATGAAAATGAAAAACAGGAGAAAAATTTTTAATGTTATGTTTGTTGTTTTTATACTTATCACTTTCACACAAATTACTTATGCAAACCAAGATGAGCAAATTATAGTTGTAAATTTGAGTCATAGAATTGAAAGATCTTTTCGACCAGAAACGGCAACTATTAATTTAGAAGTGTGGACTTTAAATAAAGATCTTAAGGAAGCATATACTGAAACGACAAATAGAATGAATCAAGTTATAAAAGCACTTAAATCTTTTGAAAATGTTACTTATAAAACGCAAAATTTTAGTATTAATCAAAGATATATTGAAGAAGATAAAAAGAGAGTATTGTATTATGAGGTATCTACGATAATAGAAGCAGAAACTGACAACCTGACTCAACTTGGAAATATTATTGAAAGGGCAGTATCAAATCAAGCGACTGATATAAAAGGAATAAAATACGGCTTAAAATATTCTGAGAAGGCGAAAAACCAGGTAATCAAAGTTGGAATAGAGGAGATCAAAGACAAGGCTGAAATAATTAAAGAAAGCCTAAAAAAAGATAACTACAAAATTGCTAGACTTGATATCAATGATAGTTATAATATTTACAACTATAGCTTTGAAACTACAAGAAGCAAACTATCTAATGATACACAGTCTTTACCAATACCTGAAATATCACCAAAAGATGTTAATATTTATGTAAATTTCAATGTGAAAATAGAATACAATAATCAAATAGAGAAAAAAGATTAAAGTTTATCTTATGTATAAGTTGAATTAAATATATTCTATAATTTCAAATAAGAAAATTTAATAGAACTAATAAATATTGATGATGTTATAAAACAAATAAAAGATAGGCCTATTATATGAAATTAGATAGGCCTATCTGTAAATTTAATCTAAAATATTTCAATAAAACATCATCCTAATCTTTTTTGATTAGGGTGGAGCAGTTGACATTTTATCCGAAGTAATTATCGACATCTTGCAAGTAATCAATTATAGGCAAGTTCTGGGGACAAGCTGCTTCACATTCGCCGCATTCTATACAGTTATCTGCTTTTGCTTTATCACTGAAGTTGGAATAACTATTATTATTTTTTTCATATTCGTCATAAATTATTGCTTTATTATACAGGGCGAAAATATTGGGAATAGCCACTCCTTGTGGGCAGGGTACACAGTAATTACAACCTGTACATGCTACAGGGAAAATGTCTAAAAATTTCTTACGAGCTTTTTGAATTAATTCATTTTCATTTTCATTTAATTTATATTCCTTTGCCTGTTTAGCCAGTTTGATATTTTCTTTTAACTGTCCCATTGTACTCATACCACTAAGTACTACATTCACTTCTTCTTGATCCCACAGCCATTGAAGAGACCATTCTACAGCATTTCTTTGATTGCTGCTTTGCTTTAAGACATCTTTTACTTTGGGTGGGGGAGTTTTAGCCAGAGTGCCCCCTCTTAAAGGTTCCATCACCACAACTGCTATGCCTTTGTTGCTGGCATACTTAAGGCCTTTTTTGCCAGCCTGAAATTCAGTATCGAGATAATTGTATTGTATTTGACAGAAATCCCAATCATAGTAGTCAACAATTTCTTCAAATACATCATAGCTGGCATGGAAGGAGAACCCAATATTTTTTATCACACCATTTTTCTTTTTTTCTTTTAGCCAGTCGATTACATTTAAACTTTTTAAATTTTCCCAGAATTTTTTATTTAATGTATGCAGTAGATAAAGGTCTATATAATCTGTCTGGAGATTATTTAACTGTTCTTTTAGGTAATAATTAAAATCTTCTTCTTTTTCTATCTTCCAAGAGGGTAGTTTAGTTGCAATTTTTACATTCTTCCGGTAACCATCCTGTAGTGCTCTTCCCAATAAAGCCTCACTGTTACCTCCATGGTAAGGCCAGGCTGTATCAAAATAATTTATGCCGTGATCGGCAGCATATCTAATCATTTCTATAGCCTTTGCTTCATCGATTTTTTCATTATCGTCATCAACTACCGGTAATCTCATACAACCCATGCCTAATATAGAACTGTTCCAATCTTTTTCTCCAAATTTTTTATAGATCATATTATATTACATCTCCTTTCTTGAAATGATATTTACTTTTATATATTAGTATAGCATAATAATAAATTCAAGTCCAAAATTCTTAAAAAAGCAGGGCATAATTTTGAGATGTTTGTGATAATATTATATAATTTGACAGAGTAAATTTAGTATAATATACTAAAATAGAATTCAATGGAATAAGCCTTAATATAGATAAATTTAAAGGGGGAACGAAGATGACAAAGAAAATGAAAACGATGGATGGCAACACAGCTGCTGCTCATGTTGGTTATGCCTTCACAGATGTAGCTGCGATCTATCCAATTACTCCTTCATCCCCGATGGCTGAATTAGTAGATGAATGGAGTGCTCATGGAAGGAAAAATATTTTTGGACAAGAAGTTAAATTATCTGAACTACAGTCTGAAGGTGGTGCTTCTGGTGCTGTACATGGTTCATTGGCAGCAGGTGCATTAACCACTACTTTCACAGCATCACAGGGTTTATTGTTGATGTTACCTAATATGTACAAGATATCTGGCGAATTATTACCAGGAGTATTTCATGTTAGTGCACGTAGTATTGCAACACATGCGTTATCGATTTTTGGAGATCACTCAGATGTAATGGCAACCAGGCAATCCGGTTTTGCTCTCTTAGCTTCTGGCAGTGTACAGGAAGTTATGGATCTTGGTGGTGTAGCTCATCTATCAGCATTTAAATCTAGTTTACCATTTGTTCACTTCTTTGATGGATTTCGCACATCACATGAATATCAAAAAATTGAAGTCATGGATTATGATGATTTGGGAGAACTAGTTGATTATGAGGCTGTTAAAAAATTCAGGCATAGAGGTTTAAATCCTGAACATCCAGTTACAAAGGGTACTGCTATGAATCCTGATATTTTCTTTCAAGCTCGAGAGTCTGTAAATAGATTTTATGATAGAGTCCCCGACATAGTCGAAGAGTATATGCAGGAAATAACAAAGATTACAGGCAGAGAATATCATCCTTTTAATTACTATGGTGCAGAAGATGCCAAATATGTTGTAATCGCAATGGGTTCTGTTACTGACACAATAGAGGAGACGGTTGATTACTTATTAAGCAAGGGAGAAAAAGTGGGTGTAATTAAAGTCCACTTATATAGACCGTTTTCTGAAAAGTATTTTATGAAAGCATTACCTGAAACAGTAGAGAAAATTGCTACATTAGATAGAACAAAAGAACCTGGTTCTTTAGGAGAGCCTCTTTATGAGGATGTTCGTTCCTTATTCTATGATAGAGAAGAATCTCCTATTATTGTGGGTGGACGCTATGGATTAAGTTCTAAAGATACTACTCCAACAGATATAAAATCAGTTTTCGATAATCTGAAAAAAGATAAATCTAAAAACCAATTTACAATTTCTATAGAAGATGATGTTACATATAAATCATTAAAACCATCTGAAAAGATTGATTCTACACCAGAAGGTACTGTAAAATGTAAGTTTTGGGGTTTTGGTTCTGATGGTACCGTTGGAGCCAATAAGAATGCAATCAAAATTATAGGTGATAATACTGATCAATATGCACAGGCATATTTCTCCTATGATTCAAAAAAATCTGGCGGTGTAACGGTTTCAAACCTTCGTTTTGGAGAACAACCAATCAAATCGACTTATTTAATTGATGAGGCTGATTATGTTGCTTGTCATAAAGATTCTTATGTTGAAAAATTTGATATGCTTTCTGATCTTAAACCGGGTGGTAAATTTGTTTTAAATACTAACTGGAGCAAACAAGAATTAGATAAGAAATTACCGGCAGATATGAAGAAATATCTAGCGAAACATGATATTGATTTTTATATAATCAATGCAGTTGATATTGCCCAAGAAGTAGGATTAGGCAGTCGGATAAATATGGTTATGCAGACAGCCTTCTTTAAAATAGCTGATATTTTACCGGTTGATGAAGCACTTAAATATTTAAAAGAAGCTATTAAAGATACATATGGACATAAAGGTGAAAAAATAGTTGAAATGAATAAAAGAGCTGTTGATAAAGCAATGGATGCTCTAAAAAAAGTTGAAATACCTGATAAATGGTTAAATGCTGAAGAAGAAGAGGTTAAAGAAGAGGGCTTGCCAGAATTTGTAGAAAATGTAGTTAGAAAGATTGACAAACAAGAAGGTGATGAATTACCGGTAAGTACTTTTGAGGGAAGAGAGGATGGACATTTTCCACCAGGACTATCTAAATATGAAAAACGTGGTGTAGCTGTAAATGTTCCCGAGTGGCAGCCAGATAATTGTATACAATGTAATCAATGTGCAATATCTTGTCCCCATGCTGTAATTAGACCTTATTTATTAGATGAAGATGAGAGGGAAAATGCACCAGAAGGATTAAAGACACTCAAGCCCATTGGTAAAGGAATGGAAGGACTTGAATATAAGATGCAGGTTAGTCCTTTAGATTGTGTGGGTTGTGGTGTTTGTGCAGAAGTCTGTCCAGCACCTGAAAAAGCTTTAGTTATGAAGCCTCTGGAAGAACAGGTTAAAAAAGAAAAAGAAAATTGGGAGTATGTTTCTGAAAATGTAAGTTATAAAGATGAGGTAATGAATAAATATACTGTTAAAGGTAGTCAATTTTCTCAGCCATTACTTGAATTTAGTGGAGCATGTGCGGGTTGTGGCGAAACACCTTATGCTAAATTAGTTACTCAGTTATTTGGAGACAGGATGATTATAGCTAATGCGACTGGCTGTTCTTCTATTTGGGGAGGTACTGCTCCAACATCGGTTTATACGACAAATGATGAAGGGCATGGACCTGCTTGGGCTAACTCCTTATTTGAGGACAATGCAGAATACGGATATGGCATGTATCTAGGTATGGAGCAAATAAGAAATCAAATAAAGATGAAAATGGAAGAGGCCTTAGAATCTGATATATCCGACGAACTCAAAGAAGTATTCACGGAATGGATTGAAGGCAAAGACAAAGCAGAGGCTTCTAAGACAGCCAAAGAAAAAATGATGCCTTTATTAGAAAAAGAAAAAGAAAGTGAAGTTTCACAATACATTCTAGAAAATAAAGAATTCTTAATTAAAAAATCACAATGGATATTTGGTGGAGATGGTTGGGCTTATGACATTGGTTACGGTGGTTTAGACCATGTATTAGCTCAGGGAGATGATGTAAATGTCTTAGTATTTGATACTGAGGTATATTCTAATACTGGTGGTCAATCTTCCAAAGCTACTCCTACTGGAGCAGCAGCTAAATTTGATGCATCCGGTAAAAAAACTAAGAAAAAGGACCTCGGCAGAATGATTATGACATATGGTTATGTTTATGTAGCTCAAATAGCTTTAGGAGCAAATATGAATCAAACTGTAAAAGCTATTAAAGAAGCTGAAGCATATCCGGGTCCATCTTTGGTTATAGCTTACTCACCCTGTATTGCACATGGACTCAGTAAAGGTATGAGTTGTAGTATAGAAGAAGAAGATAGGGCAGTTAAAGCCGGCTATTGGCACTTATATAGATATAACCCGGAATTAGAAGAAGAGGGTAAAAACCCATTTAGTCTTGATTCTAAAGAGCCATCAGCTGACTTTAAAGAATTTTTGTTAAGTGAAGTACGTTATTCCAAACTTCAGCAAGAATTCCCAGAAATAGCAGAAGAACTATTCGAACAAGCAGAAAAAGATGCTAAAGATAGATATAAATCTTATAAGAGACTAGAAGCATCACTTGAACCTGATAATGAATAGTTAAAGATATAGTGATTATTTGAAGCCGGGTGTAAAAACCCGGCTTTTTCCATATATTTTTGTAATAAAATATGTTAAAATAATAAAAGCGGACGATTTTATAGGGAGAGGATATTTTGTTTTCTTTATTTCTAGCAATTATATGTAGTTCTTCGATAGCTTTAATATTCAAATATAGTGAACTAAAAAAGGCAAATAGGTATTTAGTAACAACTTCAAATTATCTAATTGCTTCAGTAATAAGTCTAGTATTTATTAGTATTTCAAAAGAAATATTTTGGCCCAGATTAATACATATAGGAAGTTTTTTAAAGGAATTTAGGCTTGTTTTTACTTCTGAAAATTTGAAATTTACTGCGGAAACCAGTAATCTATGGGCTGCTTTTATAGGTATAATTGGAGGTATATTTTTCTTTTTAGCCTTTGTTTTTTATCAAAAAAGTGTTAAAGAAGAAGGAGTAGGACTAGCAGGTACATTTGCTAAGTTGGGAATCTTAATTCCGATGATCCTTGCAATATTTTTCTGGAATGAGGTTCCAGAAATTATCCAATGGGTAGGTATTATATTAGCTTTATTTGCTATAATTATTGTAAACTTCCCGTTTGATAAAGATTTAAAAAAAGCTTTAAGATGGACTTTAATATTTTTATTTACTTTCGGAGGAATGGCAGAGTTTGTGAATAAGATTTTTCAATACTATGGACAGATTTATGAAAAGAATTTATTTTTATTTTTTGTGTTTTTCACAGCATTTATTATTAGTTTAATATACGTCTTTATACGAAGAGATAAGTTTAAAAAACGCGACTTTATTATAGGAATTTTTGTTGGAGTACCTAATTTGTTTTCTTCATTTTTTTTGATTAATGCTTTAGATGAATTAAAAACTGCTGTTGTTTTTCCTATCTTTAGTGCAGGCAGTATAGTTGTAATTAGTTTAGGTGGATATTTCTTTTACAATGAATCTTTAAATAACAAGGAAAAATCTGCAATTTTTATGACAATTATTGCTTTGATACTAATTAATTTGTGATAGATACTTAATAGACACTTATAAATACAGGATTACTTGACATCAAGGTAAATTCATAGTAAAATTTTATTTGTAGGTAAATAGTTTTGCTGTTTATGTAATAAATTTTAAAGTTTAAAAATATGTGCCCGTAGCTCAATTGGATAGAGCGACTGACTACGGATCAGTAGGTTGAGGGTTCAAGTCCTTCCGGGCATGCCATTAATTTTCCTTATCATGTTAACAATGATAAGGTTTTTTTATTTTCATAAAAGTCCAAAATATATGTGAATCTCAGCAAAATCTCAGCACAGAACATAAAAATAAAAGGTAATAATTAAAAATAAATAAGGTTAAATAAGAAGCTTCCCCTTAATAAAAAGAAAAAGCTTTAATAGGTTTAAGCATAATTGTTAATCAAAATTAAATAATATAACTGTAACTATAGAAATTAGGGTAAATATGTTTATGGAAGATATAAGATATTATCATTCTCACGAAGAAATGATTTATCAACTTCTAAAAAGTTGGGTAGAATTATACAGGGCAGATGTTAACGTTAATTTGATAGTAAAAACAGGCGTGAAAACTATTCATATGGAAACTCAGTACAAAGATAACAAAAGTAACAGTTGATCGGATAGAAGGGGATTATGTAGTTTTATTAATTAAGCCAGAAGAGGAAGAAAGGGTTGATTGTCTAATTGAGTTTTTACCTGATGATATTGAGCTAGGTGATATATTGGAGTTTGGGATTGATAGAGATTTTGACGAAAAAAAGGATGCTGAGGAGAGGGTTAAGGGGTTGATTGAGAAGTTGAAAAAAATAAATAGATTGATGAAATAAAAGGACAAAGATTATTTTTAATTAAATAGAATATGATTGAATCTTTACATACGCAAATAACAAAATATAAAACATGAATTTAGACTCACAAGTTTATAAAATGAAGGTGATGCATATCCGATATTATTTAGAGGTATTGAGTGAATATGATGAATTTAGAGGAAGAGTAAGTAGGAAAAAGTTTTGGATGTTTGTGCTTGTTTCATTAATTATTAGTATTATTTTAATTTTTATAAATATAGGGATATTTCTTGTATATAGTGTGTTGGTTACTTTGCCTTCATTGGGAGTTACAGTAAGAAGATTACATGATACAAATAGAAGCGGTTGGTTTCTTTTAATAGAATTAGTTCCTGTAATTGGAGGAATTTATTTATTGATACTATGTGCTGAAGAAGGTATTCCTGATGAAAATGATTATGGTAAAAAACCTG
>Ga0209925_1000131_pt1 | contig 36686 bp, 39 predicted proteins | sample SalPonR2_A_D1_MG_FD_185702 | JGI IMG/M metagenome (GOLD analysis project Ga0209925, IMG submission 185702) | Salt pond soil microbial communities from South San Francisco under conditions of wetland restoration - Salt Pond MetaG R2_A_D1_MG... ... | reverse complement strand
GCTACGCGATACCAACACTACGTTTTCGGCGCCCTCCTCAAGCAGACGCTCGGCAAAGACCAACCCCAACGCACCCAGGCCCCCCGTTACTACGTACGTCGCGTCATGTCGCAAGTCGAGTGGAATTGCGCAAGAAATGTTGATGCTACTCGGAATAAGGCGCGGGACAGTCAATCGTCCATGACGGATAGCTATCTCAGGTTCATCTTTTGGGAAAGACGTGAGGTGCAAGAGTAGCTCTCTGATGCTTATCGCCTCATCGCAGCTATCCTGTATGTCGCTTTCGAGATCTATTTGTTGCGCATTGATTTCTGAATGCTCAACACGAAGCGACTTCACGAATCCCGATATCCACGCCTGTCGCGCCCCGGCTCTACGGACAAGACAATCACTGGGATAAGCACGACATGTCAAAAGCAGCACTTGGCTCGGCGTCATATGAGCAGGAGTCTGAAGTAATGCCTTTGCTACATTCAGAACGTGCCGTCGAACCGCTCTTTCGTAGCTGTCACCAAAGGCTTGCAAAGCTCCTGCAAAAATCACGGAGTCCCACTTTTTCTCACTGAAAATGCGCAAAATATCATCTGTAGTATCAAGATTTATCTCTCGTCTACTTTGGCCAGTCCATGGCGACAAGCAGGATTGCGACAACGTCTTGTGCCTGACCCATGTGACATCGTAATCCGGGAATGACTGAGCATCCACCTCAGGCCAATCAATTATTAGAGTAGAAGTGTCCATGGCAACTTGAGAAAGAAGTGACTCGTCAACTGTCGAAATAGGAACCCAGGTGACTTCATGAAGCAAATCCTTCAGATCACTTTTAGGGTCCTTACTCCTCCATTTGAATCTTTGTCTCCTTGCAAATAAATTTCTACAAGTCCCTTCGTTGGTAACTCCACTGTTCTTAACAGCAGCAGGAACAGTGATCCCCAATTTACGAAGACTGCGTTCGATCACAGCGCTCGCCCCGCTCTTCTCTAGAGAGTGCAACCATAGGCATTCTCTAGCATCATCGACACACTGACGTCCCATGCCCGTAAGAAGTGGCTCTGGGCCAATTTCAATAAAGGTTTTGACCTTTGCATCTTGTAAAGAGCGCATACCGTCCCAAAATTTGACGCTCTGCAACATGTGACGTACCCAGTACTCCCCAGTAGTCAGATCTCCGTCGCTTGCATACTTACCGGTCACGTTCGAGACAATGGGGATTCTTGGTGATGAAAAGTTGATGCTGTCTGCTAGAGACTTCAAGGCTGATGTCGCATTCTCCATCATCTTCGAATGGAAAGCGTGCGAGACGTCCAACTCAGTCGCCTGAACATTCATGCGCTTAATTAAAGCTTCTCCCATTTTTTTGGGTCCTGAAATAACGACACTTCGTGGGCCGTTGACTGCAGCAACTTCCAAATTGCGCCAACTCTCCTTCTCCGCACTATGAAGCACTTCCTGTGTTATAGCGTCTCGTACGTCTATTTCCGTTGCTCGTAATGCAAACATTGACCCATCATTTCTGGGTACTGAGTGCATCAGCGCCCCTCGCTCAGTTACAAGCCGCAAGCCATCTGTCAAGGAAAAGACGCCCGCAACACACGCAGCGGCTAGTTCTCCGGCACTGTGGCCCATTACGACATCGGGAATAATCCCATACTCTTTCCAGAGGTCGGCCAAAGCCATCTCAACCGCAAAAAGTGCAGGTTGCGCGTAGCACGTGTCTTGAAGCTTCTTTTTCATGATATCGGACTTCCCTTCGTACAAGAGCTCAACAAGTGAAAAAGGCCAAATATTTTTCAGGTAACTGTCGCATTGATCGATGACTCTCCGAAAGGAAAGCTCTGATTCGTACAACGTTTTGCCCATGCCTACATACTGAGAACCTTGGCCCGTAAATAAAAAGGCTATCAGATCTCTTTCGCGGTCCGTCGGGAAATCTGTTATCAAGGCATTTGCATCCGCTGAATCTTCCGTGGGATCCAAGCCCCTCACAACCAAGTGAGTGTTTGTGCCCCCAAATCCAAAAGAATTCACGCCGGCAACTGCTGATTCCCCATGCAATTTACACAAATCGACATTTTCCGTTGGAAAAATAAAAGGACATGAGCCCAGAGTTATGCTTGGATTCAAAGCCTTAAAATGAAGGTTACGAGGTACCAAACGATGTTGAACTACCATAACTGCCTTGATGAATCCCACTATGCCAGCTGATCCTTCCAGGTGACCTATGTTGGTCTTGATCGAGCCTATATAGAGGGGATGATTATGTGGTCGATCGGGTCCAAATACAGCTTTGAGTGCACCGACTTCAATTGGATCGCCCAACGCTGTCCCTGTACCGTGAGCTTCGATGTAATCAACGGTCGAGGGAGTTAAATTTGCCTCGCTCAGTGCGCGACGGATAACTTCTTGTTGTGAAGGACCATTTGGCGCCGTAAGACTAGCGCTACGGCCGTCTTGATTCACCGCGCTGCCCAATAGCAAAGATAAAATGGAATCTCTGTCGCGTTTCGCGTCCGCCAAACGCTTCAAAACAACAACCCCACAGCCCTCGCCTCGGACATATCCGTTCGCAGCGGCATCAAACGTTTTGCAGCGGCCATCAATTGCAAGCATTCGCCCTTGGCATACGGCTATGTACGTATCTGGCAATAAGATGAGGTTGACGCCCGCGGCAAGGGCGACCGAGGACTGCCCGCTCTGAATCGATCTTGCCGCCAAATGCACAGCTACAGAAGAGGACGAACAAGCGGTATCGATACTCATGCTGGGGCCTTTCAAACCAAGTGCAAAAGATACACGATTCGGAATGATACATTGTGACGCACCCGTTGCCGTATAAGGCCCCACTTGTGACTGCTTAATGCGGCTGAAATCTGTGCTACAGACACCAACAAAGACGCCAATATCCTTCCCGAGAAGGGATTCCTGAGAGTATCCGGCATTATGGAGCGCGCAATACGATGTTTCCAGAAGAATCCTTTGTTGTGGGTCCATTGATAGCGCCTCAGGCTCCGAAATGCCGAAAAACTCGGCATCAAAGCTTTCGATATCATCCAGAAATGCACCTGCACGTGTGTACATTGTGCCAAGATGTTCAGGATTCGGATGGTAATACGCATCCACGTCCCAACGTTCCTTAGGAATTTCTGTTACGGTATCAGTACCATCGAGGAGCATACGCCAGAATGCGTGCGTGCCGTCTATTCCTCCTGGTGTACGACAAGCTATGCCTACAACAGCTAATGGCTCATTTTCTACGTGATGAACTATCCTATCACTCAAATCAGGTCCCGACAACGTTCCACCTGATCCATAGATTCCATAACCACTGCCGAAGATTTCTTTGATAATGTACTCAGCTATCTGACGAATTGTCGGGTAGTCAAAAATGATGGTGTCTGGAAGGTCAAAGCCGCCTAATTTCGCTGACAACTTCTCACGAAACTCTATTGCCAGAATAGACTCGAGGCCAAGATCCATCAAGGGAAAATCAACTTCCACATGATCCAGACCTGTAACATCTAGCGCTGTCTCCAAAATCACACGCAGTAACTTCTCCTGTATGTTTTGCAACAGCTGCGCCCGAAGCTGCTCTTCCGGGCTCGTGGCATGTGACGAAGTTCCATCGTGCTGCGAAGGAACGGAATTTCCACCCAATGTCAGTCCAGGTGAAACTGCGTCTTCGATTATACTCAGTGCCTCTTGTCCAGTACAATCAAGCTTCAGAAGGTCCCTGTCACTCTCATGAGTCCCAAGTGCCAATTCAAATACTACTCGCAATTCGTTCTGATGCAACGCATCTCGGGTTGCACGGCGTCGAATCTTTCCGGAGGTCGTCTTTGGGATAGATCTGTCCTGAATCGCGACAATCCTGTAGACGCGGATGCCGCATTCGCTCACAATTGCACGAAAAATCTTGTCTAATTCCTCATGCATCATGTTTTTCGAGCTTGTGGCGCCCTTAACTTCTCGCCATTCAAACACGATTTCGACCTGCTCTTCCTCCAAGTCCGCAACTGACGAGCTAAAAGCGGCCAAGCAGCCTGGCCGCACATGGTCAGACGCCTTCTCAACAACCATTTCGATATCTTGTGGGTAGTAATTCTTCCCTCTCAGGATGATGAGGTCTTTGATGCGCCCGCATATAAAAAGGTGATCTTTATCGAGAAACCCCATGTCACCTGTTCGCATATAGACACCGTTCCCAAATATCGGAGGACGGTCTGGTGTAGACATACGTGCTTTAAACGTTTCTTGTGTTGCATCTTCCCTGCCCCAATACCCCACGGCACAAGAGGGGCTTGACAACCAAATTTCCCCTTGCTCTCGTTCTTGACATTCGGCGAACGACTCCGGGTCGACGATCCGCACGTCTACCCGAAAGTCTGCGCCACATGCCACCAAGGTACCTCCCGCAATTTCACTGCACATTACTAGCTCAGTACAGTACGACACCGCTACAGTATGCTCCGCAAGGCCATAGGCAGGTCCTACCCAATCGCGTCGTAAACCGTATCCGGCAAACGTGGAAGAAAACGATGCTATATGTTCCGCACTTACGGGCTCTCCCCCCAATTGAATAAATTGAAGGGTGCCTAAATCTAATGCTTCCTTTTTTCGCTGGCTTTTCCACCGCCGTGCTGTAAGGCCCAAGGCAAAGTTCGGGGCTGTGCTGAAATGAGCACCAACATTGGAGATTGTCTTAATCCAAATAAGCGGATTTTTAACAAATGTCATGGGCGACATGTGATACATACGAAAGCCTCCTACAAACGGCATAATTAATCCCACGATCAATCCCATGTCATGATACTGGGGCAGCCAGCTCACCCCCACAGGCACCTCAATGTTTTCCAACGTACGCGTGCGATTACAAAAAATATCCCGGCGCAGCGAAAATAGAATGAGATCATTTACGTTGTGATCCAAGTTTCCAAAGGTGATAATGACACCCTTGGGATCACCAGTAGATCCACTTGTATACTGTAAGAAGGCAATATCGTTAGGATGCAAACCGGGCTCGTCGCAAGATGTACCCGTACCAGCCAGGATGGAATCTGTAGAGTCCCACTTCAATCCTTTCGGCCATTTTGCCGAAGAAAGTACGTTTAGCTGAGAGGCTTTTCGAAACCAATTTATGGTGTTGTCTGTAAGACAGAGGGTGGCCCCTGCACTGGTTACAATCAGCTCAAGCTTTTCAAGAGACATTTTGAGTTTCGTAGGATTTGGGGGATAAACTGGCACGGCCACTACGCCCAATCGCAGGCAGGCTAAAAAAGCCACGAAGAATTCCAGGCCAAATCCGTAGCAGAGAATTACACGCTCTCCCTTTTTGATTCCATATTTTGTATTTAAGTAATAGGCGATGGCGCCAGAACGATCCCATATGTATTCGTACGAAAAGTCGATCGTTTCGTTTTTGTCTCCGATCCACGTCGAAAATATCTGTCCACCCTTCTCTTTCGCCATAGACTTTGCATGACTAAGCAGCCGCACAGATTCCTTTGATATTAAGCGAGCAAAATTATGAGGGAGGAAGGGAGTGACGGATAGAAATTAAGTTGAAGTATAGATGTGTAATCAACAAAAACTCTTGTAACACCCCCGAGGAACCAAAAAAGTCGTCACCGTCCGCAGTCTATGTTGCATCAAGAATGCTGGGTGATGTAGCGTACAAAGATGTATGCCAGTTGCACTGAACAAATGATCATCGTCGCGCATGCATCGAGGTTACGATACTACCTATAACACGATATTTTAACAAATATTTATCGCAATACGCTAAATGAGCCATGCTTGATAGCTTTAGCGTGGAAAACTCACCACATTATGGTCAGGCACGGCATGGCTTTCCTTCTTGGTGCCAGCGCCACCCACATTAACGCCAGGCCTTCTTCCCTCCTTGCCTCTCCGTCGGAACATAGCTCCCAGGAACTGGAACTCGAGGCCTCAAGTCCTCTTTTTCCACGCTAACCGCTATAGCATCCCTTTCCCTCTCATTAACCTCTTGATATTGGTACGATACAAAGAAAAATACGTGTGGAAAACTTACAGCCTGTAATGTAAGTCGATGACTTGTTTTTTAGGGACAGGATGCTTCGGAAAAAGGATGGGAATGCTCAAGAGAGGGTCGACATAATTCATTTAGTACTTTCAAAGGACAAAATTATGGATAATAGCTATGCATTGAACTCAAAAACAGAGCTTCTCAGGGAAGATGGTGTCCCTCTACGATGGATGCTGATGTTTCGTATTCGTGCTGTGAAGGAGTGGCACGAATCGTTTTGAATGCTATACAGCCAGACAACAAGTGGCTGTGGTAGCCTGCACCATTGTGGAAGAACAAACAAGCAGCGCAACGGCCTTTCATCTCCCAATCGTTCGATTGCGAAGTGGATGAGCATGTCTTTTGGCAGGAGAGAGGATGCCCGCCCATGTTAGGCTCGCCAAGAACGAGGCTAGAGGCTTGAGCGATGGCTTGTGGAGCAGGGGGTTGTGCCCGGACGACATGCTCCGAGGGGGGGTGAGGTGGCCCATGACCGCGGTGTGGGTCTCGGGAGGATGACGGATTAGGAGCCCCAGGTGACGCAGGATGACGCGGTTGGCGAGCGAGCGCGAGAGCACAAGCAAGATGTACTGCCCTGGAAAGTCGGAGCAGGCTCCTGGCAGCTAGTAGACATTGTGTCCTAGCCTTCTTCCCTCGATTCAATGTTTTATTTGTTGCTATTCGTAAATTTGCGCTGCTTGAAAGCTTATAATGAGAAAAATCGACTGGGAGGGAGAACTCTTCAATCCCAAGGAACTTTATTCAGACATGTTCTTGCCAACTCGGACGTGAGGCCTTACGTCCTTGCTCACCTCTTTTCTCCGCCTTTCCATACTCTCTGTTGTATTATAAGCGTTGCCGTCATGTGTAAATTGAGCGGAAATATGGGTTGGCTATCCTTGTTGTGTGCCAGAGACGAAAATATCTCGTGGATGGCACATCCCAGGATAGATGAGAGTAGAAAGAGGTTACCAATCTGGATGGTACGGGCTCAGAGGCTTGTTTGCCTAAGCAATAAGGTTGCATCGCATTACTTGTGGCCCTTGTATGTTTTTTAAAGGAAGTGTGAAGTTTATGTAAGAGATGAGGGGTAATTTTCAAACCAGAAGAGCTTTTGAAGTCGCGAACACCGCTCCTGCAATGTCTGATAACCTGACGTGTTTTAACTTGCAAAAGTGTTTTTATCAACTACTGTAGGTTTCTGAAAGCAATTGTTATGGCGGAACTCTTCGACACTGATCCTCAACCTTTGGTGTATTGGGACCGTAAACAGTTCACTCATTTCCAAGACCAGGTGTGTGGAGGAATTCAATCATCATTTGAACAACATTGTAAAGATTTTAAATCGGACGCCTGCCCGTACCTAGATCAAGTCACTACGGGGAACTAAAGTGGTGTACATCGGGAACCTCAGTTTTCAAACAACTGAACCTCAAATTTATCAGGCCTTCTCTAAGGTGAGAAAATCTGCGCCGTGCATGACACTTGATGAGAGCATCATATCTGACACCTTGTCCCTGTTCCCAATAGATCGGCATAATCAAGCGTGTTATCATGGGGCTTAACCGATTCACGAAAGAGCCGTGCGGTTTCTGCTTTATTGAGTGGGTAGCATTTTTCATTTTCTTTTTCGAGTTGGGAATATTACTTTCGCGTTATTGAGTGGCTTTGTTTGAGGCTACATCGATATTCAAATGAGTAGGTCGAATATAGCATGTATTTCCACCCCTATATATATGTATATATAAATATTATTTCTTTCCAGATACTTCAACCACCAATGCGCGTTGGATGCGGTTGCCTTTTTGCATGGCACAACATTGGATGATCGCATCATCCGTGTGGAACTTGATTGGGGGTATCATCCTTCTCGACGTTATGGACGAGGAGAGAGTGGGGGTCAAGTCCGCGATGAAAAACGCATGGATTACGATGAGGGTCGTGGCGGATATGGCAGAGCGGCCATGTACCATTCTGTGCCGGACCCAAGTGCGGAAGCGCCTCAGGTGGCGAACCCAGGTAAATGCTTTTTTGCTCTTTTGTAGGGACATTTTCTTTCGTTCTCCTGTAAAATTATCATGATTTTTAGAAAATTTGATGTCTTTTGCATTTGTTTGAAAATTCAGTATCCAGCAGGCGGCAACAGCGCCCCGGAGTGGTATGATCGAAAGCAGGTTCATTACCAGGTTTTTTGCACGAAGAATTCAAAACGTGTACCGTGTGATTTGAAATGTTCCATTGCCGTTCCTTTTGTTCCTTCTAGAGCGTTTCAATACATATGAGTGAAGGTCTCATCAATCTGATATGCGAAAACATAGCAAGTCGCTGCCTGACACGTGTCTGGCTTCCACAATTGTGGGTATCGTGTGGATGCGGATAACGATCGCCTTGATAGAAAAAGCTCATAGAATAGGAAAGTGCCACATCTCGTATTTATCAAGAGTGCTATGGGGTATGTATTTCTATTTATACTAAAGCAAGACAGCGAAGAAGGGAAATAAGAATGAGCAGGGCTTTTGGTCATCACATTCTGATTTTTCATCAATTCGGTCGCCAATAAGCATATCAAGATATAGACACGTGTAGAAAAAAATGGAACAGGAAGATAAGCGCATGCCGATGTTTTGTAGCGGGCAAGTTTGCGGTGGTCAGGGTGCAAGGGAAAGGGCAACGAGCAAGATCAAATATGCGGGGGCGTCAACAAAGCAAATGCATTGCTACACTTCCCCCCGCGGAGAAATAAATTAGAAGATCACAGAGACATCAGAGGTGATGGCAACCGAAGCTAAGGCATGGCAAAGATACGTGTTAAGTTGAATGATTGGATAAATGTAGACAACGAAGACACGCAAAAGTTGAATGATTGGATAAATGTAGACAACGAAGACACGCAAAAGGAAGACAGAAGATATATCAACATGAAAAGTACGTAGGTCGCTTGAGAAGCCATCAGCGAGCAAATACATAGCTGTAACTTAGGTGCCGTATCTCTTTGAAATAATTAATTGTGTTGTGACATACTACTGCAGCGTCACGTATCACTATTGACAATGGATCAAGACGTGCGTCAATGTTTATGAGGTTGTGCTTTACAGCTTTTGACAATTCTATTGCCTTATTGACTGTTTCAATTCCTACGTGTCAGTACAGGACGCAAGTACTTAGTGTTAAACATGCCGGGAACTAGAAATATGGAAACGAAACAAAAAGTGCAATTTCAAGAAGGCTTTCTTTCCTACAACTCATTATTATAAATCTTTGTCCGAGACATTTTTAGCCAGGTAGCAGCGTTCCAGCACCGAAATAGATACTGCGCGAGCAACCGGTCATTTGTTATGTTTAGAACAGCAAATGTCCTTGAAACAGATTTGCAACATAGACATCTCATGCGATTTATCCTCGATGGAACATACTCGATATGGCATTCAATTGATCGCCATTGAGTGATTCAAAGGTGTACAATGTATAACCTATAAGATAAGTATTGCCATTGTAGGCAAGACTGGCAGTTTCTCGTTCTTCATTCGTTCATTCATACAATTATAAGAGCTTTGTGACGACCTAAAGCAAAAACTTCGGGAATATTTTTTTAACGGGTCTCACGAGTCTGTTCAACTAGCAACGTTGCCGTTTTCTGGCGCGCAGGGAGACCCTCTTCCCGTGAGCAGGCGCATTGCAAAGGATGATAAAAACCAAAAATACGGCGTTTTATGCTATCAAAATCCTCTGAACGATGTATATCAAGTTGAATGGCACATGCATGTCATTTTAGTATATCAAGAACAATTTGTGACGTCCGACGTGACATGATCCGCCGTACCGCTTTGTGGGATGTTCCCGTCGCTATAGAGCCCGTCCGGGACCAGCCTGGGACCGCTCCTTGCACCCTTTTCATGAGGCACCGGGCCGAGTTGTGGAGGGCAAGATGTTGATAAGCAGACAATTTACGTAAGCATAGGACATTGGTGTAAGTTTGGACCGCTTTGCTCAATGGCGACAGGGTCCTTGTGGACATGAGAAGCAGTCTTGAAGTAACGCCGAGTAAGGAAGAAGGAACAGCCAGCTGCTGTAGGCCGTCTCATTACGTTTTCCCCCGTGCACACGACAGCCAATTACTTTGCGGCTATGGGCAATAAGCCATCACTCGAAGGTCAGTGCTTGTGCGAAATTGCTGGAAAATACAGTCGACCGGTTTTGTTAGCGGCCTCTCACACGAAGTGCTTCTCTCACAGACCATCTGGTTAACTTGCGTCTCACCAGCAAGCAAATGGTGCGTGGATCCAAAAAATGCGAATCTAGTGAGAAAGATGCCAGAAACAAGTTGAAGAAGGCGATACAGAGCCGTAATTTGGAAGGGGCACGCATTTACGCCCAGGTGAGATCGATTTCAGTAAATGACAAGAAGAAATAGGTTTTGAGCTTATGCTCCACCATCACACAATTTTTATCCTGAAAAGAACGCCATTCGAGAAAAAACACAAGCGCTAAACTATCTTCGATTATCGTCGAGAATAGATGCAGTGGCGGCGCGCTTGGAGAGCGCGATACGAATGAAACAGGTTACGGGCGCTATGGCTGGTATAGTTGCGGGCATGGATACGGCGCTTAAGGACATGGACGTTGAGAAGGTACGTACGGTACGCAGAATGTAGATACAGAAGAAGTCTAAGCTCTCCAGTTTTATCCATATTCTTATTTCTTTCTCATCGCAGCTTGCAAAAGTAATGGACCAATTTGAGAAGCAGTTTGAGGACACTGATGTTCGGACCGGTTATTTAGAAGGCGCTATCGCCAGCACTACTGCCAGTGCAACACCTCAGGAAATGGTTGATAGCCTTATTCAAGAGACTGCAGATGCCCATAACCTGGAACTGGGTACTATGTTAGATAACGCTGGCATGGTGAGTGATAATCTACCTGCCGTTGAGGCTCAAGCAACAAATAATCTGGAGCAGCGGTTTGAAGCATTGCGAAAATAACGCTTCAAGGATTCAGTGTCTGGGATTGCAGGTAGTGCACGGGCATGCACGCTGTAAAATATGGTTTGGAAGTGGTAACGATGGGAATGTGTAGATCAAAACAATCATCCCGAATAGAGGACCGAGCAAAAAGGAAGAAAACACGCATCATCTAGGGACCAGCATCTTAGCCTTGGTATTTTGCTCTGGGGCCCCAATCTTCATTCCTTGAATAGAATCAATTGAAGTGAATACAATCGTCGAAATGACGCTACCACATCACCTTCATGGAAGCCGGTGTCATTTTCCTCATCTTGCAGATGCTCCAGCACTGAGTCCATTATGTCGGCTATAGGACTAAATCCATCCACAAACTGCCATACCACTAGGTCCAGTTCCCCCCCTTCAAGCTCAATCCATTGAGGCGTCCCATCTTCACTGCCTCGGGCAACGCGGACGCTGTGTGCACTTCCCGTCTCTGCATCACAGATTACTTCCTCCAAGACAACCCCTTCAGCTTTGCACACAACACAGAGGGCATAGTCTACATTTGATGCGTCCAAAGGAAATGGTCGGCGCTTAACGAGGAAGCAGCCCATAACAAGCATGTCGATAGCACCCTCTGTGGCCAGAAAGGAGCGGATTGCGTCCGAAGGAGTTTCGACAATAGGCTCGGCCCTGAGTGTGTTAAAACTTGTATTAAGTAGCATAGGCACACCAGTAAGCTCGAAGAAGGCTTTAAGTAGTCGATAGTACCAGAGATCATCATCCAGTCGCACTGTTTGTAGCCGTGCAGTGCCATCAACATGACAAATTGCCGGAACTCGGTTCCGACGCGAGACACTAACAGGAAGTGTGCAGGACATGAAAGGCGACTTTGAGCTGTCCTCTTCGGGGAGCGTGCCTGCTTTGCCTTGGAAACCAACTTCAAACCAGTCCGAGACCGCCTCAGCTAATACTGAAGGTGCGAAAGGACGAAAAGCTTCCCTCTTCTTCACCTTGTTCATATAAGCGTGCATGGATGCATTTCGTGGATCTGCTAGCAATGAACGATGGCCCAACGCCCGCGGCCCACATTCACTCCGACCTTGGAACCAGGCCACAATCTTTCCGTCTGCTAAAGCGTGCGCCGTGGCATTCACCACCGTACTCATATCTCGTTTGCGCTCTATGTGCAGGAATGGCGACCATGTCGCTAAGGCGCCAATTTCAATGTCCTCTTCACTGTATGCTTTTCCCTGGTAAGGAGACAGGGGACGATATCGTCGGGCAGGGCGCACCGCCATCACCGAACCTCTGCTCGCAGCAGTTAAGTGTCAGGACGGGGTAATTTGCTTATTCTTTCATCGATCACGATTGTAAGCAAAACTTGCTCTCTTTCCTTTAGCTTCTTACCTGTGACGTGAAGAGGATACTGCGAAGCCACCGGCCGCTGTGGCGGCAGCAAAGCCCCATAGCGCACATCCGATGGAAATGCCTTCATCACCGGGATAGGGTGGAATAAAAACGTCTTCAAATCCTAGTTCTCTAATAATACGACCGTTTAAGACACTATTTTGACCTACGCCACCACAAATGCATAAGTTCGCAGCTCCTGTTGCTTGCTTGAGGTAACGGATCCAAGACATCGCCACATTCTCCAAATCTTCCTGAACGCGGCGCGCTATGTGCGCATAGCATTTTGTTTTTTTCTCATCTTCTTCATGCCATTCATTTGCTTGCGGCAAGGAGTGTAATGCCTTCCAATCAATGCGAAACGTCTCCGACGCCAAATTTCCTTCCATAAAACGGGGCAATCGCGCCGCTTCGTCAGCATTTCCAAAGCTCGACAGACCCATGACTTTCCCACAAGCATTCCAATCACCGAAAATATGGCTGGAGATGCGAGAATACACGGCACCAATTGATTCCATGTTTTCAAATCCGTGATTATATAGCTCTGAGGGGCTGTGATGGTGATGATGATGACAGCCGATAAGGCAAGACATGTAAGATAAAATAGGGACCACGGAGAAACAAGAAGCCACCTATACAAGCATTGCAACCGTAGTTTGTTGAGAAACAAATGCATATGATGTAGCGCATTTTCTAGACATTACTGATGGGAATATATTCACCTCGCTTCCATTGTGTAGCGCTTGAACACGAGAGTAAGATTATCTCCATCGAAGTAATACGCACTTTCTGCTTCGCGGTAATCAAGCAGAGGATCCAACTTCGCTGGCACTTGCATAAATTTAGCGTGCCGAGGTAAATATAAGTCACTCGTGTACCCGAAATCTTCGTCCCTCAATCCTAGAGCCATCGACTTCTGCTGCTCCCCCATTCCGTCCATTACAACGATGAGCCCTCGCTCGAAAGGGGCTTGCGGGAACACAGACCATGCGTGAGCTAGATGATGGCTTAGCTCATGTCGACAGCTCGGATTCAATGAGGCGAAAGTAGAAGCCTCTTCCATGTAACTTGGCGGATAGTGCTCGAGAGCGCATGCCCAAGGAAGGCGTTCTTCAAAGTGTGCGACCCGCCAGTGGTGGTTCTGCTGAATCACCATTTTCACGTCGTCGATCTCGTGCTGGATAGAAGCTAAAGCAAATTCTACCAGGTCAGCACAATCTCCAGCCGCGTGCTTCCGGCGGACGACGCGCTCCTTTTCGGTCATGAAAAGCAAATCTCCAGTCTTGGCGGACACGATTGCACATGATACATCCTGCGGTTTGAAATCGAAAGAGAAACTTGAGGGACAGGCAGAGGTTGACCCGGCGTAGCCTTTATGAGTTCTACTTACATGAGAGTATTTGTTGATGCCCAAAATGAGCTCATCTCTTTTCATGAGCTGAAGCCCAGTGTTAATTCGACAAGGTACCTTGAGAAACCTTCCAAAATGAGAAAATGTCCAGCCCTGCATATGCTTCGCAATAAGACAATCGACTTTGACCGAATGGGTATGACGGTGTAAAAATGCCGCAAATCCAGGCATGAAGTACGACCATGTCATGATTGTGAGAAGCCATGCTCCATCCATTAATTTCATGCAGGCGGACTTGTGTCTCCAATATTGGCTTTCTCAACTTCTTGTAACCCAATCGAACAGGATTATTTGACCTGAGACACATGCCGGGGTGGTCTTGTGTAAGAGGTCTGTAATTCATTCCATTAAACGTTGGGGGCTTGGTCATTCATTTATGTTTTAGAAGAAAAAAAAACTAAACGGAGATAAGCAGACGAGAAGATGGTACGAGAACGGTTTTGGCCCGAACAGCAAAGGATGAGAAGGTTACCCGATGTTTAACTAATTGAAAATTTTGACCTCAAAAACATGTTTGCCCACCCCATCTTGATAACTGCTAAATCTAGATAACGTTGCTATTCCCGATGTTTCCCGATTTGCACCCTGTCCTCCACACCAGGGCTGGCAAGAAATAAAAACAGCTCAGTTTATAAGTGTGACAGCTCGCCCGCCCGCGCAAGGGGTGCATGTCCAGGATTGCGCTCTGCGAAACATCCCGGGATGTAGCTACGCGTGCTGTTGCTTCGACTCTTGAGAGGTTTGAGCTTTGGCGAGGCCCTCGGGGAGCGCGGGCAGCGGGCGGCAGCAAACAAAAAAATAAGTAAAGCACAGAAGGAGAGGGAAGCAATGAACAATTCACTGTCAAGCCAGAGCTCGAATGGTTTTGAAAACCATACCGGTCGCCGTGATCTTTACAATTCATGTCTGGACAGCATTTTTTCCTCTTTGCTTGGAGCAAAAAAGAAGAGCAGGAAGATACTTCACATTTTTATGGCGACATGCACGTGTGCGTTGTGGCTGTTTTGCTCTCCTCGAGTTCGCACCGTCTCGTACTCCCTCTCGTTGTGGCGAAAGATGTTAATGTAGATGTTGCATGCTGTTTTCAATCCATACGGAGGTGTCAGGATTGCTCGCAAGTCGATGTAGCAGATCATGCAGGGATTTCTACCTTGGCCATAATGGCAATAAAGCCAACTCGCTTTTGGTCGACAACACTCCAGGCCTCGAATAAAGTCATCATCCAGCTCCTTTCGTACATACGGGACAGGTGGAGCCGTCGATAAATTAAATTGTCTTTCGTAGTGGTGGCAACAATTCGCACTGGTGTTATACCCAGAAGTCAACCGTAGGCTGCGTTGAGAACGTCTACTTTCTGTTCTTCCCGCTTACTCATGGCACGCCGCGTTAGTGCAGACGAATTGATTGCCCTTCAGGGAAAGCAGCAATTTATACGGAACGTTTGCATTTTGGCTCACGTTGATCATGGCAAGACCACGTGAGTACATTTCTTTCCTGGTGTGAGACTTTCCAGAGCCGCAAAGTCGCTCAACCTTCTCTTCCATTAACAGGCTCTCAGACAGTCTAGTTTGTTCAAACGGGATCATCTCACCAAAGCTTGCTGGAAAATTGAGATTTTTGGATTCAAGGTGGGTTTGCGATGCCTACTTGGTGCTTGCTTCTGCTTGAAATAATATCTCAGGCCTGCTCCTGTATTCCATCCACTCTGAAGCGAAGAGGAACAGAAACGCGGCATAACGATGAAAGCAAGTGCAATTTCATTGCTACATACCAAGAAAACCCGCCGTTTCCCTATCGTAGACTTGTCCACGCCCGTGACAAATGCGCCACGAGAATCTCCAGGTAATGTTAATCTGACGATAATGATACAACCCCCCGAGTTCTTTTGTCTTCTTCCACAGAATATCACATTAAACACCCTGTAATACATCGACACCAGGGGCGATAGCTGTATCACAGGGTGGAACAGACGTGGGCTCACTATCCGCTGAGCTACCTTACCCGGTGTCGCAGGACTATCTGATTAATTTGATCGACTCCCCAGGTCATATTGACTTTTCGAGCGACGTATCAACCGCGACCCGTCTATCTGACGGAGCGATTATTATTGTAGATATATTAGAGGGAGTTTGTACGCAGGTATTTGTAAGGCTGCATGGGACGGACAAAATGACTGCAGTGTCCGTTTACGCTATTCGCGTTCCCCGCTCTCATTCACCAGACACACGCGGTACTTCGCCAGGCATGGGAAGAGAAGATGAAACCCTGTTTGGTTTTGAACAAGGTAAAATATAAAAGTGTGTTTGTCATTCACACGTGAAGCTCCCCACATGGGTCTGTAGCTGTGGAGATTATGTTTTGACTTCATCGCTCAGCCTGTCTCTCCCTTAATTCGTCATTTACTTGCATTTAGATGGATCGATTGATTTTGGAAGTGCGATTGACTCCTCTTGAAGCCTATTGGCATCTTCAGCGGGTGTTAGAACAGGTTAATGCCATAAGTTCGTCTCTAATCACAAGCGAAACATTTAAATTGAATGAGGACGAGAAATATGCGGACAGCTGGGAGAAGGTGATGCAAACTTTCGTCTCCCAGGGTTTTTGGGATCAACGTGCATTTCGCATGGGAAACGCAACTAATTCCAGCTTATAAAACCCTTTTCTGCTTTTACAAACTATCGCAAGGAGTGGCTTTTCTCACCAGAGCGGGGCAATGTGGTTTTTGCCAGCTCGTTGTATTGCTGGGCATTCAGTGTTCCAAAGTTTGCTCGCATTTGGGCGCAAAAACTAAAACTCAAACCAGCATTTTTGAGCCGACATTTGTGGGGAAATTTCGTTTTCAATGCACAGAACTTGTCCATAAGTCGGTACACACCTGAAAACAAGTCCAAACCCATGTTTGTTGCCATGGTTTTAGACCCAATTTGGCAGCTTTATGAAGCAGCGGTGCTTGAAGAGAACTTGCAAAAGGTCTGCAGAATGATAAAAAAGTTGGATTTGGTAAGTTTTGGTTCCTTCCTGTTGAAAACGAAAAAGGATCCATCAACCGTATTTAATGTGAGTCAGCCATTCATAATTCTCATCAATATCCTATATTTTAGGAGATACCCGCTCGGGAAATAAACCCGAAAGATCTTCGAGGAACTGCGTCATCAATATTTAGAAGGTGGCTTCCTCTTGCAAAAACCGTCCTTGATATGGTTGTTGAAGTTGTTCCGAATCCTGTGGTCGCTCAGCAACGCCGGATCGAGGCACTTTGGCCTCGTTTACCTTTGCAGGAAAGTACCTGTGTTGAACATGCCCCAGATGGCGAAGTTCAAAGCGGACAGGACGGAAGTGATAAATGTGTAGCAGAAGTACGTGGGTCTGTTGCCTCATGCTCCGTACGTGAAAACGCACCTGTGGTGGTATTCGTTTCAAAGGTTATCCCCATGCGCAAAACCGATTTGGGTGCCTGGTGTACATCATCTGAGTCGTCAGAACACGACCGAGATCGCGACATTTTCGTTGCATTTGCCCGGGTCTTCAGTGGTGTTCTCCAGCCCGACTCCAGACTCTACATCCTCGGGCCTAAATATCACCCACAAAAAAGGGACACCATTAGTCATGTTCAAGGCCTCAAAACAGAGGGATGCCTTGGCCTCTTTATGATGATGGGTACATCACTTTTACCCGTTCCATCTGTGCCCGCAGGAAACCTAGCTGCGATTGCAGGCCTTGAAGGACTTGTGATAAAGTCTGCAACCTTGTCGTCGACTTTGGCATGCCCGGCTCTCCGCACAGTGACCTTGCAGGTATCAAACGCTGCATGAAACATATTTTTTTCGGGCGTTATATCACATTAAGTTACTGTGAAAGTTTCTCATTGAAAATCTTAACTCCTTTGTATAAATGCGTTGTCGCAGGCAAAACCAATCGTTCGAGTAGCCGTAGAAGTTGTCCATCAAGCGGACCTCGAAGCTCTGGAAAAAGGACTTGCAAAGCTTTTTCAAACGGATCCGGCCGTTGAGATAAGTATCCAGCAAAGTGGGGAGCACGTAATCACTGCACTTGGCGAGTTGCATTTGGAGCAATGCCTCAAGGTACGTTGCCGTCGGACGAGATTTTGCGAGATAAAAGCTTTACCTTACTACTTGTTTCCCTGCGTGTGATAAATTCCCATCCTTTTAGGACCTCCGAGAGCGTTTCGCTCGTGTCCAAATTCGCGCATCTGCCCCCTTGATCGCCTTCAGAGAGAGCGTTGCGCTTGAAACCGCACCTGGGGATGAAACCGATCGTCCGCCACAGCTTTTGCTGGCCCCATGGTCTGAGGAAGAAGGTAGGTGTAGAAGAACTAAATAAAGCGTGATCAAGACCAATCATTACATAATTTGTGCTATTGCAGGCATAATTGACGCTGCTGAAGGCGTTTGCAAGCTGACAACCTCGTCTGGGGACTGCCGACTGACTGTTAGATGTGTGGCTTTGCCTGATCGACTGGCACGTCGTATAGAAACAGAGCCAGACAAGGTAAGTTTCCACCCTGATAAATGTACCAAAATAAAATTAAGTACTTATAACGCGCAAACCTTGCATTAAGTTGTGGAAATTACTGCGTGCAATCAAACAACAAGAAGAAACTGCGGGATTAGATGCTTCAGTAACGGAAGTTACTATTGAAGGTTTGGCAGACATACCTCGGGAGCCAGACATCCAGCAAAGGGGTGAAGGCTGGCTGGATGAAAATACTTACTTTGGACAGCGACATCAGCTTGGGACACTGACTGAAGAAGACTTGCTGAGAGAGGGGCTTTTGAATGTCGAACATGAAATTGACAGCGGAGAGGATTCAATGCAAGACTTAGCAGCTTTCAGAGCCGGCTGCACCGACATTTTGGCATTTGGTCCCAGGAATGTAGGACCCAATTTGCTTTGGCGGACTCCCAACTTCTCGATACAGATCAGTTGGGCAGGTAAAGGGGTTCAGGAGATCGAAGTAGAAAGTGAATTCTATGTTGAGGATGAAACAAACATTCGTGAATGGAAAATGAAGCGGGCGTGGCCAAGCCTACAGAGTAGCTTACTGGTTGGTTTTCAAATGGCAACAAGCAGTGGTGAGTCAGATCCATGGATTGAATATCGAAGTTTGTCCCAGTTTAAACGTCGAGAACATTTGCCAATTTTTGGTCACATAATTTTACAGGACCACTTGCAGAAGAGCAAATGTATGGTGTTGGGTTTGCAATAGAAAAATTAGAATTTCTCTTGAGTCCCTCAGACTTCAAGGAAACTTTAAGAGATGGAAATGAGGAACGAAGTTGCTTGCCGAGACTCTCGCGAGAAGATCTGGAAGCATGGCTAAGCTCTCGATTAGGCAGCCTCACAGGACAAGTTATGACTTTATGCAAGGTAAGCCTTCCGTTATGTTGGAAAATATGTTCTTTACCTGTGTATAATCAAATTTTCATTTTTTGTCTTTGTTCTTGCTTCGAATATTTTCTCAACAGACTGCATGTCGAGCCGCTTTCCTATCTTCACCAGTGCGGCTTGTGGAAGCTTTTTTTGAATGCGATCTTCAATGCGACAGGGTGAGTGTCTCCTTATGTCACTGATAACGTTGTCATGAGTTTGGAATCGTGATAAATTTGCATCTTGACTTGCATGAGGAACGCAAAAAACCAGATCTCAAATTTCAATTTTTTTTTGAATCATACATGGCTACAGTTGCAACTCGGGAGGCTGTATGGTGTACTTTCAAAAAGGAGGGGACGGGTGATTCGCGAAGATATCCTTGAAGGGACTGATCTATTTATGATCAAAGCACTACTTCCTGTTGCGGAAAGTTTTGGATTCGCAACAGAGCTCTTAAAAAAGACTTCAGGGGCAGCAACTTCCCCACAGCTATTTTTTTCTCACTGGGAGCGTATGGAGGTGAACCCATTTTGGCGTCCTCAGAATGAAGATGATCGAGAGGAGTTTGGAGAAACTTTTGGAAGCGATTTTAACATAGCCCGCAGGTATATTGATGAAACACGTCGACGGAAGGGACTACAAATTGGAGAAAAGCTTGTTCTTTATGCAGAGAAGCAACGAACTTTGAGTCGGAAAAAGTAAGGTGCATGGTAATTTTGAAAAAGTCTGACGAATGCAAGCATTATAAGAAAAAAGGGTTTATTTACACTGCTCCCCTTCCAATTTCTAGTTGGGGTCTGGAAAGAGAAACACTTTGCTATTTCGTCCTTAAAAAGACAAGAGTTGTCGCGCATAACATATCCTACCTATCAGCCTCTAAATCGAAATACATGGTTATTGCCCTCTTTTGCAGCTTAAGAAGTCCTGAAGGGGTTTTTATATCGTACTGAACGCCTGAAGTAGAGCTAACGAGGTAACATTTTGAACGTCATCATAAGAATGTCAGTTCAATTGCATGTACAGCTAAACGAGATCAAAAATAAATTATTGGTGATGACCTCCCAACCAAGAGTCTCCCTGTTCCGTTCTATGTAGAAGACCAGATCATAAACATCATTGCAAATAGATTTTAAAAACGTTACCAAATTTGGTTTGCTTGGTTATGAGTACAATTCCCGCAGTGTTCGGAGCCCTCAGATGCCACGATCATGACTTTACAATCTCAAGTGTTATTCCAGCCTTCGGTTTATCGACCAGGGATGGGATGTATGACTGCTTCACAAAATTGATCTCATGCACTTGTATTGCCTCCAAGTATGGCAGTCGACAACCAGTCGAAGCCTTCGAATAAACCCTTTCCTTTCGTTGCTGAAGTCTCCTGAATGGACCATTGTCTACTTCTCAGGTTTGACAACCCTAGCGCTTCAGAAATCTAAATTCATGTATGTAAAATGAAGTCCATCAATCTTTCGGCCATTCACTATCTCGAAAGGACGGAGGTAGAAAGGAGGACTTTCAAAGCGATGAAGATAGTCCCGCGACTTACCTGACTGGCGTTGAGCGCGCCTTTTTGATCTTGCTTGTTCGCAAATACGAGAAGGATTGACTCCCGGAGTTCTTCCTCTTCAAGCATCGCACACAGTTCTTGCTTGGCAATCGCCAGCCTTTCGACGTCAGCGCTATCAACAACAAAAATTATGGCATCGGTGTTCGGATAATAGCACCTCCAGTACGGTCGAATACTTGTCTGTCCACCTAGATCCCACACCTGTGCTTACGTGACGATAATTTCCCATGACATTGGGAAAGCGTGAAGGGAAAGAGGACATTATATATTTTGAATTTACACTGTTGATCTCAAGCACAGCGTTTGTCTTCCATTTAATTTCGGAACCTATCGCTGCAAGTAAATAAATGCTTTTCTGACACATACCTGGAATTTGATATTTTTATATTGAAGGGTCTCCACATTAAATCTACCATGGAAATGATCCCAAAAGCGCCAGAAATTAATTGCCACGCTTTCAAATCAAAAAATCAGCATTAAATCTTCCCGGGTAAATCCTTGGTGCAATTAAGCCTTAGAAATGCAGTTGTCATCATCCAAACGCGCGTTCGTGTGCTCAGGAGAGACGGCCGTGCATGGCGCACAAAAACGTCGTCCGTAGAAGCTCACTTTCAAATTTTGACTCACCCGATTGTCGGAACTGTTTGCATAACCTCGTCCGAGTCATTTTGCAACCTGTTCAAGATGGTCGTCTTTCCAGCGTTGTCAAGACCAAGGATCAAAATTCGGCACTCCTTATTTCCAAACATTGCTGAAAAGGACTGGATTATCCGTGAGAAAAGCAGCCCCCTGTGCCGAATGTGGTATGTGTCGTGTTTCTCAATTTCGACGTCAATCCAAGTTGAATACAAGCCCTCGAAACTGCTGTTTGTTTTGCGCAGACGCCATATCACAAATTTCCAAAAATCAAACATCAGTCCAATCAGTCATAACATGGTCTAAAACACGGGATTTATCCATGGCAAAGGACCCATGCACCTACGCAAGCTGATACACCTCCGATTATCATCAGTATGCATGCTTCTCACACCGCCCCAAGCGAACGATTCCGAATTCGACTTACATTTCTAAGAACCGTCACGACTTTCCAACCTTTGTCCGTCGATTGCTAATGGCTTGAAGACGCCACGCAAAACAGTATGCAATGCGGTACAAGTTAATGGGAGTGACACGTCAACCTGGGAAGAAAGGTTGTATTGTGGGGGCAGCAAGACAAAAAGTTATAACAAAAATATGAGAAGTTAAGAACAGTCCTTAAACCATGTGAACTACATGCTGATGCACTTGTGAAGAAAGCATATGTCCGAGTGAAATGAAAAGTGAGCATTGGTGTACATAAACAAGAGGGTGGGTCGCTTTGCTGGGTGTCGGCTTCTCTGCAGGCACTGTCATCGTCGAGCTCTCGCCCCTCTCCGCTAGCCATGCTGCAGGTCCTTGGTCCTCCTCAAGGATTATGCGCCAACTTGGCATTTCTTTCCTACCTGGAAACCCAACCATGTCGCGTTCCAAAAAACAGAAGAAGCACAGGCTTTTGCGATCCTCGCGGATCGCAGCAAACATTTCGGGGCTTTGTATATGCTGGCGTTGGCCTCAGGCTGAGGAGTAGTGCCCGAGCGTCTCAGCTCGTGCAGGTGTGCTGCGTCCTCCCACGTATTTATTGGCTGCATACTTTGCTAGCTTGAGCCACGGTACGTTGTTGAGCTATATGAAAATGAAGTCTGTGTAAAGATCCCTAGAAGCGGTAATGAAGTGCTGTTTATCTAGAAAATAATAATCACTTCGCATGGAGGAGAGGAGTAAGTTCGTCTCTTGGGTAATGGAGAGCGTGCCTTTCGGAACTTAACTGCGGGCTTTACTTATGTCATACTATTGTCACACGTGCACGATGTGGTAAGCTTGAACTGCCACATTGTCCTTTCACTCGTACAGAAAGACGCGCGAGAGTGAAAAAATGAATCAGGGCAACAATTGTGGGGGCAGCGGACATGAAAGAGAGCGCAATCGTGGGGAGAAGTCGGTCGCATTCCGTGGCAACGTTTGGCCATCCTCACAGAAAGACTATCGTTCTCTTTTGAGTGAAAGCGATAGGGAAGACAGAAAACCGGGGAATGGGTCCAGTGTGGGAGGCAGGTCCCGTAGGAATGTAAGCTACAGACGGGACGCGTTCGACGATGATAGAGAGCTGCGAACGAGTGGTTTTATCGACTTTAAAGGTAAGTCATATCATTTTTAAGCGGCACGTAGGGAGTTGAGTCAATTGGTATTTTGCCGTGCCATTTTTTCCAAGCGCACTCCGCGCTTGTAGTGGTTCTTTTCGTATCAGCAAGGCTAGCATATTTACGTTTGGGGACTGACGTACACGATGAACGCTTGTTGTGCCACGCTCTATGACCCACGTTTTGTATTATATCCCTTTCAGTTTATTAACCTGTTATTCACCTTCTATTCAAATACCTTCGTTGTACGTTTGTAATACACGACAGGCCGCGAACGAGATATGGGCCTTCATAGGGGACGCTCGCGCTCGGACAGTGAGCGTGCATCCTGGCCTACTGCACCTTTAATGTCATCCAATCCGGGTGGTCCACTGGATAATGTCAGGAATCGTCTCCTATCGGCGTCGGCTTCCTTGCCCTCTGATTCCTTGCAAGCTACGCGCCGCTGTACCATGTATGTCGCGGCTATCCTTCCCATTCTTGCATTTTATGTACCTCTGCGACGTTTGACTTAATCTGTAAAGTGCATTTCATTCCTGCCCAAAACCGTTCAGGGGAGATGATGACACATCACGCAACTCGCGGGGTCGCAAGGAGGACGACGCGACGTCGTTAGCGGCTGCAGGGACAGACCGTTTGCTGAAACTTAATATGGACAGAAGGAAGACAGGGAGAAGAGAAATGGAAGAAGTTAGGCATTCGACAGCAGCAAGGGGGAAACACAAGCATTTTTCTTGGGAAGAGGGGCCACTGGAAGCGTCGCATGCATCTAGACGGCCGTCATTGACCCAAGAAACGGGTCGTTCTTCAGTAATTTCTAGCACGCGGACTTTATCTGCGGCTTCCATTATACATGGGAAGTCTTGCCTTTATGAAAGCAGCCATAATGCAGATAAGGGGCATAATCAGTACTTGCCGAGGAGTGACGAGCAGGGAGTCCCAGAAGTCTTTTGTCAATCATTGCTTTGTCGCCCTCTGGATGGTGGATATGGACCGCGACGAGCTCCTTGGCGCTACAGCGATTTATCAATAACAGAGGCTCGGCAAAGAACGGTTGCTTTTGAGTTGGGTAAAGTGCAAGGGGCAGGTGTAGAGGCATTCGCATTTGGTCATGATACTTTTTTAACTAATGGCCAGGTCGGAGGAGTAGAAGGACCCGATTTTGTCGAGGAGTACCCGTTATCCAGGTGTCATAGCACCTATTCGCTCGATAATTCTGACATTTTCGAAGGACACGGGAGTATGCAAGCACCTTGTCTTCCAATGCCTACGAAAACAGGCGTAGGAGGTGTAAGTAGGCTGCTAAGCGTGCGCCAGGGTACGGCACATGTGTCGAGTCGAGAGCCGCGAATGGAACGCACCCATTCCGAGAGCTCTGGATCAGCAAGTAGTGGCCGATTGCGGCTTGGTTGGGGTCAAGGTCTTGCACGCCGAGCAACCGCGTTTGAGCAGAAATCCCCGAGAGATGACGCGGCCATTCTCCCGAAAAAATACGGTGCTAGGGGCAATGCTGACTTCGCAGCTGACAAGCCAAACAATGTAGAATTATCTTCTAAAGTTTTAAACTCCGATCTTTGTGCCTTAAAAGATCCAGGATTGGGCGTATCGAAGGCGACATCACTTCAGAATGATCCCAGCCAGCAGCAGTTCTTACCGATAGCAGACGGCATCGGTCTTCCTTCTACGTCATTCACTCAGTCACGAAAAGGGCGGGAGCAACAAGAGAAGAGGCTACTTCAAAAGAAGGGAGCCAAGAAGTTTTTCCAGACGAGACGCTTGCGTCAAATGGCGGTTGCGTATGTCAGACATGTGTGGCGTAAAAACGCACTAAAACCGGCCGCAAGAGTTTCTCTTTTCACAATTTCTTCCTCCTCTGTAGGCGGGGTATCGGCTCCTGGAGGCGTAGTCAGCGGCAAAAATGAAAATGTGCCATTTGTCCCTAGTATCGATAAAAAGGTGGTGCAGGAAGAACTACTTAAAACCGATGCCGCGTCATCGTCGAATAAACAGCGTAAGGGCAGTCCGTGCCGATTTTTGGAGCAGGAAGGAGGAAATGTGGAGGTAAAACGTCAGAAAAGCGCCTGCATGACTGAGACCAGTTTGACGTCGGCAACAAAGCATGTCGAGAGGGAAGCTGCGCAAGCCAAGTTGCAGAAGTATCGAGCGTTGTCGGCTGCTGCGGGCTATCCCCTGTGCGGTTTACTTCCAAAAGAATCTATGGCTCGCGCCCTTAAAGTGACGGCTTGTGTGCGTGCGTTTCGGCCGCACGCGGACAAGAACATGCAAACAGTACTTAAAGCAGAAGCAGAAATGGTTCCATTACCGTGTCGAGAGGATATTTTGAGCGCACTCGAATTTGTGGATGCTGATGTGGAACGTCTTCAAGCTGAGGTCACCGTCGTCGAAGACAGTATCTTACATGGAGCAGCTGGGTCAGCGGCATACCGGGCTCCCTGGTGGAACAGGGCCTACGCAGATGTGCTTCGTCTGCGGCGAGAAGCTAGCCGGAAGATAAAGATGCTCGCGTGGAAGGTGAAAAAGGAACAGCTTCTGTTGGAGGTGTCTTCTGAAGGCGCGAGGGATAAAGTGTGTGATTCAATTCAAGCTTCGAATGCCACCGACGAAAACGCAAACGAGAATCGAGATATTCGGTGTGGCGCTTTGGGGGCCTTGACAAAGCGGCAGATTAGTCGAGAAGCAATTCAAAGCATCGTGCAGTCGAGGGTAATTCAAATCCATCGCTACGTTGAGCAGCTGACTGACCAATACACACAGATCGATGAGGCTTGGAAGCAATCCCACCCTCCGAGACCCGATGAGTCAAGGGATGCCCACTTTGCGAGTGACATGCGAACGACACGGACTTTAGCGGCATTACAACGCACGTCGTTCCCGGGAGCCAATGCAAGTGACCGCCCCACCCGCATGGGGGCATTCACTCTTCGTGGCGGAGACTTCGCCGGCAGTGAGTACGATGTCTCTCTAATAACACGCGAAATCGAGAAAAAAGAGAAAATGAAAATTCGAATAGAACAAGGAGGAGCTGAAATACCTACTATGCTCTCATTGTCGGGACGCTTTGGTACCCACGAATTTTCCGATACCTCAAGTGGTCCACTGACGAGCGATGGAGGGCCCATGCGATGTGCAAGCCGGACCTTAACAGAAAAATGCACGGCAGACTGCAATTGTCCGCGGGCAGTTGAAAGGCGGAGCCGTTATGTTAATCCTTGGTCGGATATGGAGAAGTGCATTTTTTTGGACAAATTCCTGCAGTATCCCAAAAATTTTCGGAAGATTGCATCTTTTTTACGCCGCAAAAGCACTCACGACGTAATTGAATTTTATTATGACTCCAAGCAGTGTATCCACTACAAAGCTCTGCTGAAAGAAAATGAAGCGCGCCGCCGCGGTGCTGACCAAAATTTGGTGTGGCTAAAGCACGCTGCGCGCCAGGTAGGGGCCACGATCGACTTGCGCTGTGATAATGATGGCCATGAGGTTTTGAGGCTTTATCCTCCAGGCAACGACTATCTCTACACAACCTTCAACAAACATCCCGGGAGTCGACCCTTCCATCAAACAAGCTTGCTTCAGCAATCGGGGGAGTATGTCGAACATCAAGCCGTGGCTCGGCGTCACGTATGCGCTACATCTCAAAGCATTGAACAGACGACATCTTACGCGCCTTTACCCTCCTTCGCATTTCCTGAGCGTCACTCCGCACAACTTTACGGTGGAAATGGCAATAACGGCGTGGTGGTTGACAGATCCTCAGTTCCCAATGATGCGGCTTTAAACATGTTACCAACTTTACATCATGTTGAGGTAAGAAATTCAACGATGATCAACGAAAATGACAGAACGCTCAGGTAAAAATGTGTCCTGGAACATGCGCCAACGCTTTTCTGAATCATCTTTCAAAGGAATCAAGGTCGTCAGTAGTATTTCAAGAGCGAGATGAAACGCACTTTGTGACACCGGCGGACTTCTCGCCCCGGCAACATGACGATGAAGATGTGGAGGGTAAACGGGTGATGACCAAATGGACCGAAGAGGAGAAGCATTATGCAATCCAGCTTTTGGAGACATACGGCAAACAGTGGGCCTTGATTTCCGGCATGATGGAAGGAAGCAAGAAGCCCGAGCAAATAAAAAACTTTTTCAGTGTAGGTTCATCAACATGCGTAATTGTGTGCCACCTTACGAAATAACGATGTAATGTTTGCATGCGATTTTGGAAATTCGTCTTTGCTCTCTTTCATAACCGTGCCAAAATTACTAATTTACGTTTAGAACTACAAAAAAAAATATCGTCTTGATGAGCGACTGCCGCCGTCATTGCCCGTGCAAAGGCGCAAGGAATACTCGGCGACCAGGCGGGTGAAATCTCCACAGCCTAGGGATTTGGCCACGACATCCTCCAGAGGAACAGCGCTCCTACAAGACGCTAATTTGGCTCACGGCCAGCCAGCACATGAGTACAAAGAAACATGTACACCGTTTCTCTTGGATACATTGGCCCAGGACCCGAATTCACGAGCGGTGATCTTCTCCTCCACCATGGCCTCCTCGTCTAATGAAGACGACAAAAAAAAAGTCGAGGCAGAGCAGAGGTTAGAAGGCTCAGGGTATGTTGCATCGAAAGCCCCAGACGTACAGAGTCAACCTCAAGGTGCTCGAGGCAGCAAGCCGAGCGGTGATGGGGAAAAGGAATTGCAATCGCCTGAGAGGTTGCATTATGGAAACCTGTTAATCTAAAGACACAGCTTACGCTTTTTTTATGCTGTTCCTGTTCTGGAAGGCGTGATTGAGAGAAGGAGCCAGCTTTATGCTAGACGACAGAACTGGAAGAGCTGTAAATTGTGGCATAATTAGAAGACGGGTAGCTGTTGGGGAAAGATAACTGCAGCCAATTAAATAATCGTTAATTTGTCAGGGACACAAAGTTGAGACTGCATCATTAGAAAATTCTATGTACGAAAAGCTGAATGCATGAAATACACGAAGGTGAGAAGTCATTCAACTGCTCATGCCGACTTTTATCAACACATTTGGAATTTCGAAGATAAAGTCGACTGCGACGGTCAAGACATGTTTTAAATTTTTTGTGCATACAGCGTCATAAAAGAATATGAATGAGCCAGCTATGTCGTCGGATGCTTTATTCATTCACATCCTCGACGGGCTTCCCATGGATATTTGCCTTTGTTGCGAAGGGTGAAGACAAGTGTCAGGCATAAATCTTGGACCCCGAGCGGAGCGACAACAAAGTCCCTTTTGATCAACAATCTTTAGCATGATGAGTTGGCCTTACACATCCTTTTTGTTAATGGTCGCGTGCATTTCAACCTCCTTCGAATTCTCAAAGCATGTATGAAATTCGCAAGATCTCGCGACGGCGACACGGCTTGCAGCGTCGTGAGGGAAATTTATAATGTCACGAGATCTTTCAGGCAGTACTCTCCAAGTTCTCTCCAGTCCAAGTAACAAACGCAATTGTTGACGCGTTGGTGGACGGAAGGTGATAGTCCAGCGACGAAAATTATGTTGTTGGAAAGACAATATATGCTCCGTAGGGCGAAGGCTCTACTTTATTGTGCTTCCAACGCAACCGACACCGTGATAAAAGGTGGCAGTGGTAGGGGAGCTCGGCCAGTAAGTTATTGTCAGGATAAATGGGTAGATGGTACGTAGTCCGGAATGCTTCCTGAAGTGAAATTCCAGTTCGGAAAGAACATTGAACCTCCTCTGGCGAGGAGGAAGTCGCCCGTGCGACGCTCATAGAGACAGACAGCTTGTTCCTGCTCCCAAGGCATTGGGGCGCCTCAGGGACCCTGCACACAATTTTATTTGGCTACGATGAACCGAGTACACCACAGAGCTTCTTAGATGGTGTCGTTTGCTTAGGTCGATCAGAGCTATTTCGCACCTTTTTGAATCGCATCCTTTCCTCATTCATAGGCCCCTCCTTGACAGAGGCGTACTTGTAAGCAACAAAAGACAGGGCATTCAGGCTGGGCAAGTCAGTCATCTAGCCTATCAGAGAGGAGATGGTGAAGTTGACGGACATCATTTACCGAATTGTTGACCGCGCGTACGAGGAACTCTTTGCTTTAATCACGAACACGGTAAGAGTTTAGAAAGGGAAATACGCACTTGCCAGATGCTGAACGTAGCGAGAAGCCTAGACTCCTACGTATTTTACGTCTCACCTGCTTAACTTCTACGTATTGATTTTTTTCACAGCTTCCCGGTCAAGATTTCTTGGACCGCCGGGAAGAAATAGTGAACTATGTGGACGGTGCTCGACACGCGCTTTTACATGTGCTGGTTCTCCTGGAATGGGTCTGGAGGCAGAAGGATGCCATTAACATAGCCACGGGGGGTAAAGTATTTATTGGATTGCAGGCTCATCATGTAAGTGCGGGCCGTAAAGCGGGAGGAGAGAAGGCATAGTGGTTAAACGCAATTACATTTTTTTTTAAACGAGTAATTCATGTGCATGCTTTTCGCTCTTAGGTTCGCGTCGCCTTGGACCGTTTGTTCTACACACACCGAGATTTGTTTCGAAAGCAGATGGCCACCCGTCCTTACGCTTTCCCTGCTGCTATCGACATTTTGGCGGCTGGATCTTCTGTTGCTCGCGTTTCCAGGTACGTGTCTGGCATGTTTTCTGTCTGTCACAAGAGTCATGGTAACACCTTAATTTCACTACATCCTTGGTGGGACATGCTATTACAAATACACCACTTTTCATGCCGCTATTCTACTCCCGGCACTACCAGAGCAATAGACTTGTCACAGTCGAAGACCTGGCTAGGAGATAGACATTTCCTTCGCGAGGTATGTCCTGAAAAGTCTGCAGCACGCGTCAGCAACCACTTGACTATTCTTGCATGTGATCTTGTGAGGACACTCAACTGATAAGGAATATTCATGTGAATAATTGTCCCTCTTTTTTGTATCCTCGAAAGCTTAATCTTGCCATTCAGTCAAGCCTGATCGTTCGCGAGCGAGTGCCTCCTCAATGTACATGCGCGCGCGTCGAAAATGGCACTTTAAGTTTGATGGACGCCGACAATTTTGTCCTGCGCCTGACGCTTGAACATCCAAGCCCATTTGCAAGGTGGAGACTCGTAGACTTCCAGCTTCAACTCCCGTTCAAGGTAACAATTAGCGAAGGAATGGTGTTCGGCTCTCAAATTTTACGAGTTGACGGTTTTATGGTATACAGGGAGGTTACGGGAGCTGCGGCAATGCTTTTGAGGTATTGAAACTGGAACAGCGGCATATACAGGAATTACTGGCTCATTTAGCGCACCTGCTGGTACGTTGCACAATTATTTGTCGTAAACCGAGATTATGTAATGAGGTTTTTCCTTATACAGGAGGGGAATGTTCAACCGATTTGCGACACCTACAACCTATGCCATTCATTCTGCAATGCGTTGAAGTTAGAAATTTTAATTTTTCAGGCCAAAGAGCTCGCAAAAGGTACGACGTTAGGGCATTTGCGAATATCAATCTACTTCAGGGTACTTTTATCTTTTATTGACGATGCTCTACGGCCCCAGGATGTTGGACGGGACATTTGGAGGTGGATATCTCAAGGGCAGGTATCCTGAACATAGTTTTTTGGAAGGGCCTCGATCTACGACCAAATCATGAAGACAAAGAGATGAGATTGTCAACAGCAAATTCAAAAGATGTAGAAGAAAATGGATTCAGGAAGGGAAATGCGATGTCAAGCTGCTGCATTCGGGTCGGGCTTGCGGGGGAAGACAAGATGCGTCATTTACGAGCAAGGTGCTCGTACCAACTAGCTTCAAAAGGTACATATCAAAACATTGCGTATGGGCATATAGAATCCAATTTAAAAGCAGATACACATTGCTTATCTCTTACACAGGCCCGGTTGAACAGTCAAACGAAGAGCTTTTTAGCTTGCTTATCAATCAAGCCTGCGTTTCAGTACCTTCTCTCTTGCGGAACGCTTTAGAAATACTTGTAGGCTACCGATTACAGGTGGTGTACGACATACTGAAGCAAGAAACGACTGTGAAATTTCTGCTCCAGAAAGGAATCCTCATAATAGCCATGCACGGCAATAGTCTATACCTTTATTTTTATGGAAGCTATTTGGCTTTTGGTGTGGATCGAAAATCAGGACATATCATTATTACAGCTTCCTATAGTAGGTAAGCGCAATACTTCATTTCGCAAATAAAATGGAAGCCATTTCTTGAAAGTAATTTGATGGACTCACACCATTGCAATATTAATAGTAGATGTGGCGGCTCTGAAAAACTGGAGGGCCTTTTGCATGAGTGGCATACCTCCATACAAGACGTCGTCAATCCTACTTCTATCGAATCATTTATTGGGGTCTTCCAAAGAGTACTTCGGCATCTTTTTCTCAATTATCTGGCATTGCTGGCAAGCGCTTCATATGACCTGGTTTGCGATCGAAAGTGTTTTGAATTACAGGTAGTATAGTAACCCCCCCCCTAGGAAAAGCTTCATCGTGAACAATTTGTGGTTTCGTGTGCGAGTGAAAATGCTTGAGAATTTAGTAGGGAAAGTCCTTTAAAATTTTCAACACACGAAGCAGGATTTCGAATCGGACAAAAAGGGAGGATCCATTTCTCGAGAAAAGTCCTCCATATACTTCTTGCTGGATTCCAGGAGCGCTCTTGCATCGGGCGAGCTCGCTCCTTATGTAACGAATGTTGGAGAATCGTGGTATTACCTAGAACTTGAATCCCGTGGGACGGATTTGCGCATGATTACGCCACATGCATATTTAGTAATGGCTTCCGCGTCCCGGAAGATGGCACCCTTACCCTACATCAAAAATCGATATTTGCTGGACGATTTCTTGGCCGAGGAAAAGTCTCATGAAGTGTGGCTCTCTCAGGCGGTGACTGCGGCAAGAAAAGTGATGCAGACTTGTTTGAAGCTTGATGGAGCTGCCACGGTAAGTTTACACAATGAAGCAAATAAATAAGGGAGTATGAAGATCTTGAGAGCATACTTAAGCAGCATTTTGGTTCTCACAAACAGGCTCTAGACTTCGCTTGCCCGACAGAGATATCCTTAAAGAATTTTTTGTCAAATGAGAAACTAAATTTGAACGTGGGAAAGACACATTCTACAAGGAGCATTGAGGAAGGAAAACTTCAGTCTCTGTCGGTATGGTGTACCGGAGACGATGATTGGATATGGAATATAGTTTTGCCAGCGTTGAAGGTTCCCCGCTTCAGTTTTGATGACAAGTTTATGTTTAAACACAGAAATGAGGGTTGGTGGCTTGAGTACAGAAACCACGACTCTGCCCATATTATTCGACTCGGTTTTCGAGGAGTGTGGGACCCATTACTTCTTGGCATGAAGCTCAACGATGTTGTGAAGGCAGTTGCCGGACTTCTCTCGATGGCTGCTTCACTCCAACGGGCACATCCTCATTTCGTTTCAAGCGATAGTGGGGAAGTGATCCCTTTGCCCCTTCCTAAGCTCATCTTTTGGCATTCAGGCGGCCTTGCATGTGCGCTGTGCCATTCTGTGTTTGAGCGCCCGCTAGATTCTGTTGTCAAGCATCAATCGCCTCACCAAGGGGGTCGTTTCTATTTGGCTTTCACCGATTCGGTCATGCACCGTGTTGATGGAGCATGGCGCCTTATAGAAGAGGATTTTTGCCGGTGTCGTGACCTCAAAAAGCTCCTAGAGCGCGTGGAGGCACTCGCATACCCATTGAGGACACTAGCGAGAACGCTTTCCATTTGGCCTAAGCTTGACTTCGTCATCTTACCATGGTCGCTTAACAGCGTCGCTTTGACGTGTCAGGCAGCATCTAGTCGTCTGCTGTTGCTTACCGTTGGTAAGCCCCTTTCAGATTCTTGTGGTTCAGGGGTGGTGCGTCTTACTTATGGTGAGACTAACGCTTTAGATGCAGAGCCATCCCGGGAGTGGGCGAAGCATGAATTCGATGAAAGTGCCGTTCAGGAGGCACTTAAAGCATGCTTTGGTTTGTCCGCCGTGTAAAATAAGTGTGTGCAAGAAGACTGAAGAAAGCAAAGCATCATCTTTTGCATTTTTTAAAAAAAGTAAAATTTGATGTACATGCTTCAACGATATTAGACATTCTATAGAGAAAATCTTTCAGTCTATGACACATTGCTTTTTCGGATTATTTCCTAGCCCTCCATTGCCGAACGCAGCGACTACTGACTCGTTCTGAGCTTCCTCAATGCGACGAACTATGTCGAGCGCTAGTGCATTAAATGCGCCATGCACATTGGCGCCACTTTTGGCCGAGGTTTCGAAAAAATGCATGAAGCCATATTCCTTCGCCATTGCTGCGCCTTGCTCGTAAGAAATGGCGCGGTCCGTGAGGTCGGCTTTGTTACCTATGAGGGTTTTCACGACTTTATCACCTGCGTGCTGCTGGATATTCGCCATCCAATAGTTGACATTTCTGAACGAGTCTGGATCTGTGAGGTTATAAACGAGCGCAATGCCATGGCTGCCCTTGTAGTATGTTCTGGTGATGACGTGCATCCGCTCCTGACCCGCAGTATCCCAGATCTGAACTTTCACCTTCCTCTTGCTTTCTTCCAGTGTCAGGTGCCGCACTTTGAAATCTACACCCGCCGTGCTGAGTAGGCAGGGGGCAAACTCGTTCTCAGAATACCTCATCATTAAGCTAGTTTTCCCCACGCCTGTTGAATGTACGGAACAATTATTAGACGAGCTCGACAAAACGGAAACAGAGAAATGGAGGCATGAGTTTGGAACTCGTGGGCCGCATTCGAAGTTCTTGACGGAGAGATTTGACTTACCTGAGTCTCCTAGCAACAGGATGCGGATGCTCATGAACTCGGTGTATTCTACAACGCTGGAGGGCAAGGATGACGAGGGATCCGAACCGGCTGCCACTTGCCTTCTTTTTTCTTCCATAGCCAGCAACCGTTCCTCTTCTTCATCGTCCCTTTCCTTTGAAAACTTGTGTAAATAAGTCGTATGATTTAACTCAGAAAAAAACTTGATGCACGAGTGGTGTACCAGTGATGATTGCGAGAATAACATGACGCACCGTTGCAGGTGCGGGCTGCAAATTGTTGACAATGTTTAGAGTTTTCTGACTTAAACCCGCCGTTCGCTTGCCGCTGCCCCTGTTCCGGGATTTCACTTTGCTATCGCGTGGAGACGATTGGAGTGAGGGCGCCACAGAGGTCGTGGCCCTTGTGCTGTTCGTGTGAACGGTACGAGACACATACGGGTCGTCGTGAGGTGCGCTGAGAGGCGTGAAAGCTATGTTTTCGACCAAGAAAGTGAAAAGTCAGACAGCCTCGTGCGACTTACGTTAGATGTGGAGACATATCTTCCATTGCTGTGCATGGAGATTGGAATATTTGTATTGTGGTTGAGTATAATGACTTTCCTTTAACACTGCCGCGAGGCGGGGCTGAGCCCACCCCAGGGTGTGAGCGATCGATAGGCCTCGCTGGGGGACGGCCATACTCAAAGTGCTCTTGTGTACAGTGACCAGAAATGTGTTCAACTGGCCTATAGGACACAGCAATTACATGACATCTATGCACTGGCCAATGATTATTTCTCCCCTCCTTGAACGCAACCTTGTCCGTCTTCTCGCTTCGCTTCGGCTAGCCTATGGTTCCACACTCCGGTTCTCACTCTCCGCCACGTGCTACGTACTATCATGTCAAATAGAGCAGTACGTTGCCTTATCAATTGTGCTTTTCCTTGCGTATCTCATGCGAGCGGTCGCATCGGTCAGCCATATGACACATGGACGCTTTGCTATTTAAAAATCCCTCTTATGGTTCGGGACAGGCAAATGGTTGATTCCCTTCGGCTAAGGAGGCTATGTGCTACGTCATGCAACTTCTACTCGTCCTTTTCCTGTGGGCCTCGCATGCTCGCAAACCATCCCCAACTTTGCTCGAGGCTGCCCACAGTTTGCCTAACTCGCGTCCAGCTACGCTTCAGTGTCCACTCCATGGGACACGGGGTCATTAACAAAAGATCGAGAGCGAAGTTGAAGAAGGAAAACATTTTTCACACTTGACATTGTCTCATTGGTTGTTGAATGACGACCCGCATCGCGTGCAATAAGACCCCTTTCCCACATAGAAGAAGAGCGTAGGTACGAACATGTCTTCAAAGGATGTACTGTACGGTCATAAATGTATTCCGAGGCGCCGAGCCATTAGACTGCATCATTTTATGTCCACAAACCTTTGTATTAATGTTGAGGGTTTCTAACAACGACCAGGTCGATTTATGAGTAATGTAGACGATACCGAGAAGGACGCGTCCTCCTGGAAGGGTATTCGGAGGAGTATCGGTACGGACAGCAGCAGCGTGGCCGATAAAGACGATTGCCTCAAGTAAGTGGCTGCTTCTTAGATACTGTAGATGGAGGCGCGGCACTTTCATTTGGACCAACTATTGCGCAAATTCTAATGGCGTGCGGGTGTCACACCTGTTGAAGTTCCTTCTTGATAAAGACCAAAACAACTTGTTCAAGGTTGCAGCGTTGCTGCACATTTTTCACACATTTGTAGGTGCAAAGTGGTGGGCAGCGCGACTTTTTTTGCTGTATCTATTTACACATGGAGTCAAGGGGCGTCGTTACCCCCGGTCAACTCGAATAGACGTTTTCTATTCATATTCTCTGCTGTCTCTGCCACCATTGGATTGGCGAGAGCGATCATATGAGAACTAGTCGAACTTATGGTGTCGAGCAGAGCAGACATTTTGCGCGAAAGAACAAAATGTTATGCATTAAGTTTTATAAAGTAAGTGATGACATAAAAACTTATCTCCGAAGCTTTCCAGATTATGTAATACATTCAAAGCTTTTTATTGCAGTGAAAGTTTCTCTTACTTTTCAAACCATTCGGTCTTTGCAAGCCCCCAAACCCGCGAAGTATGCATGATCTTGTGCCTCCCTGCAAGTTATGCGAGCTGTCGGCTCGTACGTCAGCAAGCGCTTGGGCAGGTATGATAGGAAAAAATGAGGCAAGGTGTTAATGACAACTTCCTTCGCCCGCCATGAGAGCTTCTTACTCGTCGCACATACCGAGAGGAGATCAAGCCCGTCAGCGCAAAGCCGGGATACGTTTCTGTCAAGCGACTGCCGTTTCCACTTGGGAAACTGTGTTTTATAGTTGGGTAGCTCCGTAACTTTGGGCCAAATCTCGTCGTTTGGCGTTCCCAAGACCCTGTACGGGAGAGAGATCAAAGAGTGGGCATTTTCACAGGGAGCAAGGCGGCACATGTATTTCCGTGCCGGACATCATTACCTGAAAATGCGAAAAAGTTCATCGATTTCTGAGTCTCCCGGAAAAAGTGGTTCTTTGTTCAACATTTCTGCAAATATGCAGCCTATCGACCAGGTGTCCACTGGTGTTGAATAATGCTCGGCGCCCAGCAAAATCTCGGGTGCTCGATACCAGAGGGTAACAACCTGTCACGCGGGAAGTTAGACTAAGTTCGGAACGTGCACACAGATCAATACTCATGCTTCGAGACTCTTGGTGTGGCTATAAAATCATTCGTCTTCAAAGCTGAGAAGAACACAGGGCTTCTCTACTCCGTATGGATCCTTTCATCTAACCTCTCTCGTGTATTGTCGCAACGGCACATTAAAGGCGCGAGCCAAGCCAAAGTCCGCAAG
>Ga0209925_1000129_pt1 | contig 37106 bp, 37 predicted proteins | sample SalPonR2_A_D1_MG_FD_185702 | JGI IMG/M metagenome (GOLD analysis project Ga0209925, IMG submission 185702) | Salt pond soil microbial communities from South San Francisco under conditions of wetland restoration - Salt Pond MetaG R2_A_D1_MG... ... | reverse complement strand
AGAGCCTAGGACTGGAGAAGCATCCTAGGGTGTATATCAAAACACTCAATACAGGACGTAGTTCATCTGCCTTCACCTTTGAGAAGACATCACTAAAGCTAATCTCCTACTCTACTATAGAGCTTTTTCAAGCTCCATCTGAATCTTTAGTTTGATTCAGGTGGAGTAGTTGACTTATAATTAGTTAAAGGAGATTAAAATTTTATATACTATAATGGGACATAAGTTTTAATAACCTCGATTTTTTTTGTAGTTGAAGTAATATCAGAGGTTTTTTAACTTATGTCCTCTTTTTTTATTCAAATTTTAACAAATTTATATGATAGACCCTATTAGTTAGTTTATTAAGGTTTCAGGAAGTTAAAGGAGTGTAAATATATTACTATTATAAGTTTGGATTGGCAGAAGTTAGTAATTATATCTATGTCTGCATTCATTATATATATTTTTAGAAATGATATTATGATGGTGTGTCCTTTTTTAAAAGCTGCTTAAGGATTAATGAGTATTTAAAATTGGATTGTACTGTCTGTTTTTTATAAGTTCATTAGTTAATGTTTGTTAAAGTTGAATTGTTGATCTTAAAGGTGTAAAAAGAAGGATTTTCTGGAAATATCTTTGATGAGTACACTTATCTTTTTATATTTAGCAGCTTTGAATTTTAACTTTCCACTTAAAAAATAGATATGGAAATAATTTAGTTTTAAATAGTTGCTGGGGAAGACTAGAATTTTATAAGAAATTAAAAAGACAATGAGAACCTAAAATAAAAATTATTCTCATGAATATTGAATGTTAAATTTTAGTATATGTTAGTTTTCTATATTCGCTGGGTGTTATACCATTTATATCTTTAAAAGTTCTTTCAAAATGCGTTAAAGTATTAAATCCGACATTCATTGCTATGACTGTAATATTTAAATCAGTATTACTTATAAGCTTTTGTGCTTCAATAATTCTTTTTTTATTAATGTATTCAATTACTGTAAAACCAGTTTTATCTTTAAAAAAGTGGCTCAAATAATATTTGCTTATATAAAATTCATCAGCAATTTTTTGAAGTGTAATTTTTTTCATATAATTTTTTTGGATGTATTCGATTATTTTTTGCAACCTTTTTTCACTATTACTGGTAATACTATCATATTTATTATTTCTCATTAGCCTTAAAGTTATTACTAATAGTTCTAATAAATAAGCATTGATTATTGATTTGTATCCTTTTTCCTTTTTTGTCTGTTCTAATATTAATTTTTCAGCTAAATATTTAATCTCTTTATGTTTTTGTTTGTTTAATTCTATGCATTTTATTTTTTTTTTAAAAATTTCTTGTGGCATAAAATCACTTTTTAAATAATTGAAATAGCCGTTTAGATAATTAGGGTTAATTTGTATTATAAAGCGGTCATAATTTTTTAATTTTTTTTTGATTATTGTCCTGTGTATTTCAAATTTATCAATTACAAAAAGAGTTTGGGGTTTCATTGAATAGTTATTATCTTTAATAAAAAATTCCCCTGTTCCACTATTTTGAATAAGAATTTCATAAGCATCATGATAGTGGATATGTTTTTTTACTGTTGAAGGTGTTTTGCGATGATTTATATTAATATCCTCTATAAAAAACCGTTTATTTAACTGGAAATTTTTTTGTTCATTTTTCACATAAATTCATCCTTTCAACTATATTTATATAATTATAACCATCAAAAACTTTTATGATTTGTTAATTTGAGTGTTAAAAATTATTGTTTATATATTTATAATTCTTTGTATATTTAAAAAATCCTCCCAAACAAATAGTAAAAACAACAATATATGTTGTATATCAAAATATTCAGCAATATTTGGAAAGCAAATATTATATATTTACGATAATATATTATTAACGCAATGAAAATTCAAACAATTCTTATAATTTTGTGTTTTGGTAAAGAATTTAATGAAAGTGGAGGGGGTTTTTTGGAAAGTCAAAAATTTGATATTGTAGTTATTGGTGGAGGAGTTGTTGGTACTGCAATTGCTAGAGAACTAAGCAAATATAAAGCTAATGTTGGCTTGATTGAAAAAGAAAGTGATGTGGGATTAGGCGCCAGCAATAGTAATAGTGGGGTTGTACATTCAGGATTTACTGCTCCAGTAGGTTCTTTAAAGGCTGATGTTTGTATGTATGGTAACAGTCATTTTGAAGAAGTTTGTGATGAACTTGATGTTCCATTTGAAAGAGTAGGGAAATTAGTTGTAGCATTAAATAAAAAACAAGTAGCAGAATTATATAATATGCAGTATGTGGGTTCAATGAATGGAGCAGAATTACATATAGTAGGTAAAGATTTTATAAAGGAAAAAGAACCTTTTATTGATGGAAAAGCAGCTATGTATTCACCCAATAGTGCTATTACTAGTCCATATGAACTAACCATTGCCTATGCAGAAAATGCTCATACCAATGGGGTTGATATTAAACTAAACACTGAAGTAGTAGAAATCAAGAAAAAAAATACAAAATTTTTAATAGAGACTAATAACGGTTTATTTGAAACAAATTATGTTATAAATTCAGCTGGATTATTTTCGGATTTTATTGCCTCTTTTTCTGGAGAAGATAGATATAAAATATATCCATGTAGAGGGGAGTATTATGTTTTAGATAAAAATGCTTCTGATCTTATTTCAAGGTTAGTCTATCCGGTTCCACCCGAAAATGCGGGAGGATATGGTATACATTTAACTCCTACGATTGATGGTAATATATTAATAGGGCCTAGTAATGAGTATATAAATGATGTTGAAAATGAAGCTACTACAAAAGAAGTTATGGACCAATTGATTAAAGAAGCCCAGAATTTTTTGCCAGCCATTAATCGTGACTTGGTAATCAGAAGTTATTCTGGTATTAGGAGTAAAATCGTACCACCTGAAATTGGTGGTTTCACAGACTTTGTAATAGAAAAAAGTCCTAAATATGATAATTTTATTAATCTAATAGGAATTGAATCACCAGGATTGACATCTGCTCCCGGTATTGCGAAATATGTAGTAGATATTATAGATAAGATGGAAAACTTACAGCAAGATGAAGATTATGATGGCAAAAGGGATGGCATTACAAAATTTGACCAGTTAACTTTACAAAAACAAAAAGAACTTGCGGAATCCAATCCTAATTATAGAGATATTGTTTGTAGATGTGAAAATATTACAAAACAAGAAATTATAGATGCCTTAAAAAATCCGCTTGGAGTTAAAACTTTAAAAGGTGTAAAATATAGGGCTAGAGCAACAATGGGAAGATGTCAAGGTGGATATTGTATTGCTCGTATAATAAAAATCATGCAAGAAGAATTTGGGTTTGATGTCAAAGAGTTAAAATTAGAGAGCAATAAATCAAAATTATTTTCAGGTCAAGCAAAGGGGTGGGAATAAGATATGATTAATAAAGAACTTGTTATAATTGGAGCTGGTCCTGCTGGTCTTGCAGCTGCCCTTTCAGCTTATGAAGAAGGCCTTAGAGATATATTAATTATTGAAAGAGAAAGTAAACCAGGTGGTATTTTAAAACAATGTATTCATGATGGCTTTGGACTTCATAAATTTAAAGAGATATTAACTGGTCCTGAATATGCTTTTAGATATATAGAAAAAGTTAGAGAAAAAAATATAGAAATTCTTACAGATACTATAGTAACTATGCTAACTAATGATAAATACATAAAAGCAATAAACCAAGAGCAAGGAATTATGGAAATTAAAGCACAAGCAGTTATTTTAGCAATGGGAAGTAGAGAAAGAACTTCTGGAGGGATTAGTTTACCAGGAGATAGACCGGCCGGCATATATACTGCGGGTTTGGCTCAAAACCTAATGAATTTACATAACATAAAGGTTGGAGAGAAGATAGTAATTTTAGGGTCAGGTGATATAGGACTTATCATGGCCAGAAGATTGACATTGGAAGGTGCAAGTGTCAAGGCAGTATTAGAGATTATGCCTTATTCGAATGGTTTAAAAAGAAATATAAATCAATGTCTGGTCGACTATGATATTCCTTTAAAATTGCAGCATACAGTTATAGATGTTAAGGGAGATTCCAGATTAGAATCTGTTACTGTAGCTGAAGTTGATAACCAATTACAACCAATTCCAGGGACAGAATATGATATTGATTGTGATACCTTGATATTATCGGTGGGATTAATTCCAGAAAACGAGTTATCAAGACAAGCTAATGTTCAACTAGATGATATAACTGGTGGTGCGTTAGTTAAGGATAATTTAGAAACAAATGTTGAAGGAATATTTTCTTGTGGTAATGTGCTCCATATTCACGACTTGGTTGATTATGTATCTGATGAAGCTGAAAAGGCTGGCAAATCAGCTGTTGAATATATAAACCAAGGGAAAAAATGGGAAAAGGAAAATATTTTTGTGGAGCCGGGACAAGGTATAAATTATGTAATACCACAGGTAATATCTAAAGAGAAAGATCAAATTTTTTCAATGAGAGTAAAACAACCTGATACTGATAAAACGATCAAATTATTTTGTGAAGAGGAAGTTATATTTGAGCAGGATTTTGATAAAGTAAATCCTTCTGAAATGATCAAAATAGATATAAAGAAAGAAAAGTTTAAACCACTTAAAGGAAAATCAATAAAGGTGGTGGCTATATAATGCCAAAAAAAGAGATCACTTGTATATTATGTCCTAATGGATGTGATATTTCAATAGAGTATGATGATGATGAGTTAATAGAAATCGAAGGTGCTGTTTGTTTGAAGGGGAAAGAATATGCTAGACAGGAAATAAAAGATCCGTTAAGGATTTTAACATCTTCTGTTATGGTAAAAGGTGGTGATACTTCTCTTGTTAGTGTTAAATCTGATAAACCCGTTCCTTTAGAAAATATTATGGATATCATGGAAGAATTAAAGGTTTTAAAAGTCAATGCGCCTATAAACATAGGAGACATAATAATAGAAAATCCAAGAGGTATTGATTGTAATATTATTGCTACAAGAGAAGTTGAAGATAAATAATAATATAAGGGGGTGAAATTGTTTTAAAAAGATTTACTGATTTAAAAAAATTAATGAACTAAAAAAGGGAGGAAATTTATTTTATGAAACGTATTATGATATATGTCCTAATGGGGTTAATGATTGTAAGTCTAACTAGTGGTGTTATTGCTCAGGATTATCCAAGTAAGCCAATTACACTTATGGTACCATGGTCTGCTGGTGGAGGAACAGATGTTATAGCTAGATTATTTGCACCATTTCTTGAAGAACAATTAGACACAAGTATTCCAATTTTGAACAAGCCAGGTTCTAATGCTGAGGTGGGTATCACTTGGTTATATAATCAAAAACCTGATGGATATTCAATTGGATTTACTAATTTACCTCATATGGTTTCAAATCCTTTAATGAGAGAAACAAAATATACAGTTGAAGGATTTATACCATTAATTAACTTAGTTACAGATCCAGGTGTAATTGTTGTTAGAGCTGAAGATGATAGATTCCCAGATTTAGAATCATTAATCACATATGCTGAAGAGAATCCTGGCTCAGTTACAATAGGTAACTCTGGAATTGGTGGAGATGACTATATAGCAACCTTAATGCTTCAAGATAGAACTGGTGTTAAATTTACTGCAGTGCCCTTCACAGGTGCAGCACCAAATAGAACAGCTTTACTTGGTGGGCATATTATGGCTTCCGCTATTAATGCTAGTGAAGCTGTACAGTTTGTGGAATCTGGCCAAATGAGAGTATTAGGTGTAATGTCTGAGGAAAGATATGGAGATTTACCTGATGTTCCTACTTTTACCGAACTAGGCTATGAAGTAATATCTGGTTCTAGTCGTGGTATTTCTTGTGTTCCCGGCACACCAGATGAAATTGTTCAAATACTAGGAGCAGCAGCAAAAAAGGCAGCTAATGATCCTGAATTCGTTGAAAAAGCAACAAAAGCGCAACAGCCACTTGATATTCAAGTATTAGAAGACGCTCAAAAAGTAGTTGATAGATATAATAGTAATATAAAAGAATTACATGCAAAATTCCAATGGTAAAAGAATAAATATAATTCCAGTAGGAGAAGTTTCTTCTCCTGCTGGATTAATAATCGAAGGGAGAGAAACTTTTAGATGAAGATGGCCTTAAAAGATAAAATTACATCAATTGTAATTCTCATTTTAAGTATACTCGGCTATAATACTGCTTCTCATTATGGAAGGGGTGCTGGTTCTTTTAGCAAAGGTATTTTTATTGGGGGGATTGTGTTATCTATTGCACTTTTTATTTCAGCCCAGTTTGACCTATATAAAGAACAAGAGACTGAAGAAAATATTAACTTAAAACGAATTAGTATTATTATTTTTATTACAATAATATATTTTATTTCAATTGACTATATTGGTTACTTTATTGTTACACCATTATTTTTATTCGGGCTTTCCCTGTTTCTTGGGTATAAAAATAAAGTAATATTATTTATTTATCCTCTTGCATTTAGTACATTTTTATATTTAGTATTTAGATTATTCTTAAATGTACCACTACCAATGGGAATATTATCTTGAAATAATTAAGGAGGTAAGTATATGTGGGGTTCGTTATTAGAAGCATTTTCAGTAATTTTTAGTTTTTACGGTTTTTTTCTTATGGTATTTGGGGTGGCTGGAGGTATAACTATAGGAGCTATGCCAGGTTTGTCTGCTACTATGGGGGTGGCTTTATTAATTCCAATTACTTTTGCAATGGAACCTTCCTATGGGTTAATTTTATTAGGAAGTATTTACATAGGAGCAATTTATGGAGGCTCAATTTCTGCAATATTAATTAGAGTACCTGGAACACCAGCTTCAGTTGCAACAACTTTAGATGGTTATCCTATGACAATTAATGGCGAAGCAGATAAAGCTCTTAAAATTTCTATTACTTCTTCTGTTACTGGTGGTGTGATAAGTGCTTTAGCTTTGTTATTTATATCACCCCCTCTTGCGAAAATCGCTCTTAAATTTGGTCCATCAGAATATTTTTGGGTAGCTTTATTTGGGCTTTCGATTATAGTAACACTATCTGCTGATAATCCAATTAAAGGCTTTATATCAGCCGGAATTGGACTATTTGTTGGTACAGTAGGAATGGATCCACTAGTTGGTACAGCTAGATTTACTTTCGGCAATATGAATTTATTAAGTGGGGTACAGGTTATTATACTCTTAATTGGATTATATTCAATACCTCAAGTTCTAGAAACTTTAGAGAGTGGAAATTTAAATAAAGGACTTAGTATCATGAAAAGAGATAAAATTATTTCTCCAAAAGAGATATTCACAGAAATAAAAAGTATTTGGCCAACATACATTAGGTCAGGTATATTAGGAACATTGATTGGTATTATCCCCGGAGCTGGTGCAAATATCGCTTCTTATGTAGGTTATAATGAAGGTAAAAGATGGTCGAAACATTCCGAAAAATATGGAACTGGATTTAGTGAAGGGATTGCAGCTTCTGAAGCAGCTAATAATGGTGTTACTGGAGGTTCTTTGATCCCATTATTAACTCTTGGCGTACCGGGTAATGGAGTAACAGCGGTTTTAATAGGTGGTTTATTAATACAGGGATTAAATCCAGGACCAAGGTTGTTTGCCCAAAATGCAAATATTGTTTATGCTTTTATGGGGGCAATTTTAGTAGGAAATTTCATTATGTTATTTCTTGGTTATTATGGTGCTGACTTATTTGTAAATGCTGTAAAGATACCAACCAGCATTTTAGGTCCCATAATCATTGTTTTGAGTATAGTAGGGTCATATGCAATTCAAAATAGTCTTTTTGATGTAGGCTTGATGTTATCATTTGGTTTACTAGGATATTTAATGAGAAAATTAAATATAGATTCTGCTCCAGCAGTTTTAGCTTTAATATTGGGACCCATGGCAGAATCTAATGTAAGAAGGGCTCTTCTAATGGGTGGAGGTAATCCAATGGTTTTATTTAAAGGTTTTATTAATTGGGTTTTAATAGTAATGATTGCAGTATCATTCTTTTTTGCTTTTTACACTTTCATTCGTGAACGAAAAAATATAGGTGAAGAAGATTTAGATGATTTAAAGGAGGCAAATTAATGGCAAAGATAATTATAAATAATGGCTGGTGTAAAAGCTGTGGTATATGTGTCGATTTTTGTCCAACAGATGTATTAGAAATTGATATTTCAGGAAAATTAAAAGTAAAAGATGAAGAAGATTGTATTGCTTGTAAATTATGTGAATTAAGATGTCCAGATTTGGCAATAGAAATTGAGGAGGGTGAAGAATGAAAGAGGGAACTTTAATGTCGGGTAATCAGGCGGTTGCTGAAGCTGCCTTATATGCTGGTGTAAAAGTATGTGCAGGATATCCTATTACTCCATCAACAGAAGTAATAGAGTTATTATCTGAAAAACTTCCATCTCATGGTGGCAGATTTATCCAGATGGAAGATGAATTAGCCAGTATAGGAGTGATTATAGGAGCCTCAGCTGCTGGTAAAAAAGCTATGACTGCTACGAGTGGTCCAGGTTTTAGCCTAATGCAAGAGAACCTTGGATATTCTGCCATGGTTGAAGTCCCAATTGTTATATACAATGCACAAAGAGTAGGTCCTTCAACAGGTGGAGCGACTAAACCTCAGCAAGGTGATATAATGCAAGCAAAATATGGTTCCCATGGTGATAGTCCAAGAATATCTGTGATGCCTGGTACTGTTAAAGAAGCTTTTGAAATTACTGTTGAAGCCTTCAATCTATCAGAAAAATATATGGTACCAGTTGTTATATTAATGGATGAATTGCTTGCACATATGAGAGAAAATATAACTCTTCCAAAAAAAGGTGAGATTGAGGTTTTTGATAGAAGAACTGATGCACCACCTCAAAATGAATATCTTCCATATCGTGTAGATGGTACTGGAATACCAGTACTTCCGCCTTTAGGTGGTGGCTATAGATATAACATTTCAGGTATGATTCACAGTGAAAATGGTATACCTAATTTAGACTCTCAAGTTATTGATGAATGTATACGAAGAATTAATACTAAATTAGACAAATATTATGATGATATTGTTATGGTGGAGAATGAGAAGAATGAGGATGCCAAGATTGCTTTATTCGGTTTTGGTTCTACCACTAGACCAGCAAAAGGTGCGATAAAAAGAGCAAAAGAAGCAGGAATTGAAGTTGAATTGATTAGACCTATTACAATTTGGCCATTTCCTGAAAGAGAAGTGAGAGAAGTGGCAAAAAGAGTTGATAAAATAATAGTCGCTGAGATGAATTTAGGACAAACTTATGGTTTAGTTAAACAAGCAGTTGAAGGAAGAGCTGAAGTTATAAGTCATCAAAGAGTTGATAGTGAGCATATTGGAGCAGACGAACTATATAATAAAATTTTAGAAATTAGTTCATAAGGAGGATATATAATGAGCAAATTTGATAAATATCTTTTAACGGATCAAATGCCACATTTCACCTGTCCAGGATGTACCCACGGAATTGCCTGGCAGGCTATGATTAGAGCAATTGATAATTTAGATTTAAGTCAAGAAGAAACTGTAATGGTTTGTGCTATTGGGTGTGCAGGTAAAATGCCTGTATATTTAGATTTTCCAACTATAAGAACTCCTCATGGTAGAGCCTTAACCTTTGCTACTGGAGTTAAATTAGCTAACCCAGATTTAAATGTAATTGTTTTTATGGGGGATGGAGACGCAACAGCTATTGGTGGTAATCACCTTGTACATGCTTCAAGAAGAAATATCGATTTAACAGCGATTGTTGCTACAAATGAAATTTATGGAATGACTGGGGGACAGTATGCTCCAACTACTGAAAGTGGTAGGTTTGCATCTACAGCTCCTTTTGGAATGACCGAAAATCAATTAGATGTTTGTAAATTAGCTGAAGGTGCTGGAGCAACTTTTATAGGACGAAGTGATGTTTACCATGTTCAAGAATTGCAGGGCTTGATTGAAGCTGGTATACAACATAAAGGGTTTTCCTTATTAGAAATATTTACTACTTGTCCTACTCAATTTGGTCGGAGAAATAATATGAAACGTTCTTCTGACTTAATAAAAAATTTAAAAGATTTAACGGTTACTAAAAAAGCAGCTGAAAAAATGTCATCCGAAGAATTAGAAGGAAAATTAATAAGAGGTATTTTATTAGATGAAGATAAACCTGAATATTTAGAAACATATGATAGGGTTACTGGTTTTACAAAAGAAGGTGAGAAAAAATGAACTTAAAAGAAATAGAGCAATTAGAAATAAGATTAAGTGGTTCAGGAGGTCAAGGACTTGTACTCGCAAGTATAATCTGTGCTGATATATTAATTTCTCTTGGTTATAATGTTATTCAAGGAGAATCTCATGGTATAGAAGCGCGTGGTGGAGCTAGTAGAGGAGAAGTTATAGGTAGAAAAGACGAAATAACTGACCAAGCCGTAAAACACCCTGATGTTTTTGTTGCTCTTACTCAGAAATCATGTAATAAATATTATAAAGATATAAAAGAAGATGCGTTGGTCATTTTAGATTCATTTTTAATAACAGAAATTCCAGATTTCAAAACTGAAAATATATATTTGCTTCCCTTTACCAAAAGAGTTAAAGAAGAATTAGGCACAGTTCTTCCCACTAATATAGCTTCTATAGGTGCAATTGCTGCCCTTACTGATCTTGCAGATTATGAATTATACAAAGAAGCAATAAAAAATAGAGTACCAGCAGGAACAGTAGAAATGAATATGAAGGCTTTTGAATTAGGAATGCAAATGGCGAATGAATCTCTGAAATAAGGAGTGAGAAATATTGAAAATTTATGAATATCAAGCTAAAGAAATATTTTCAGATAATAATATAGAAATACCCTCAGGACAACTGGCTCTGTCAGTTCAGGAGGCTGTAGAAAAAGCAGAAGTTCTAGACTATAAAGTAGCCTTAAAAGCACAGGTTCATGTCGGTGGACGCGGGAAAGCTGGAGGAATAAAATTTGCCTCTGAAAAGAAAGAAGTTGAAAAATTTGCTAAAGAACTTTTTTCTAAAGAGATCAAAGGCGAAGAAGTCAATAGAATATTAATTGAAGAACTGATGGATATAGATGAGGAGTTGTACCTAGGTTTTACAATGAATAGGAGTAAAAAAACTGATACACTGATTTTTAGCCGATCTGGTGGAATGGAAATAGAGAAGGTGGCAGAAACTAATCCAGAAGAAGTTGTCAAAATTGATATTGAACCAGTTCTAGGCTTACAAAATTTTCATTTAACACCGGTAGCAAAAATGTTTAACTTTGATAAAAAGATAACTGATAAACTATTACCTATTGTAAGAAAGCTGTATAAAGTTTATAAAAATAATGATTGTCTTTTAGTAGAAATAAATCCATTAGCTATTTTATCAAATGGTAAGATTAAAGCACTTGACGGTAAACTTGAAATGGATGATAATGCAAGATATAGGCAGCCCAAATTAATGACTATGTGGGATGAAGGAAAAGAAGATGAATTGGAGTTATTAGGTAGACAAGCAGGTTTTGTCGTTATCAAATTAAGTGGTGATGTTTCAATTATAAGTAATGGAGCCGGGTTAGCAATATCCACATTAGATTCTTTAGAAGAAAACGGTTCTAAAGCAGCTAACATACTTGATTTAAGTGGAGGAGCAACAGCTGAAAGAGTAAAAAAAGCAGTAAAAGTAGTATTACAGGATGCGGATGTAAAATCGATTTTATTCAACATATTTGGTGGAATTACAAGATGTGATGAAATAGCTAGAGGAGTAAGTGGATCATTATCAGAAGTACCTGATAATATTTCAATAGTATGCAGGTTACAAGGAACAAATAGAGAAAAAGGAATAGAGATATTAAAAGATGTTGGACTGGAAGCTGCCACTAATTTAGATGAAGTTGTAAAAAAAGTTGTCAGTACAAACCAGGGTGGTGAGTAAAATGAGTATAATAATTGATAAAAATACAAAAGTATTAGTACAAGGAATCACCGGTCGCGAAGGTAGTTTCCATGCAGATTTGATGCAAAAATATGGCACAAAAGTAGTAGGTGGAGTTACTCCTGGAAAAAGCAATCAAGAAATTAATGGTATATCTGTTTTTGATACTGTTCAAGAAGCGGTAAAAGTCACTAAAGCAGATGCCAGTATTTTATTTGTTCCACCCAGATTTAGTAGAGATGCTATTATTGAAGCTATTGATGGGGGAGTTAAAATAATCGTAACAGTTGCTGAAGGTATTCCATTTCATGATATGTTATTTTGTAGATCTTATGCACAAAAAAATGATTGTATTCTGATAGGTCCCAATACTCCTGGTATTATTTCTCCTGGGAAATCCAAAATCGGATTTATGTCTGATAATATTTATACGCAAGGTTCTGTAGGTGTTATCTCAAGAAGTGCAACTCTTTCTTATGAAGCAGCCAACAACTTGAGTATGAAAAATATTGGACAGTCTACCGTGATTGGAATTGGGGGAGACCCAATCCAAGGTATAACATTCAAAGAATTATTACCTTATTTTGAAGAAGATGAAGAGACAAAAGTAGTAATTCTGATTGGAGAAATTGGGGGCTCTGATGAAGAAGAAGCTGCTTTATATGTTAAAAATAATATGGATACTCCTGTAGTTGGATTTATTGCAGGGGAAGCTGCCCCGGAAGGTAAAAGAATGGGGCATGCAGGAGCAATTGTTTCAGCTGGAGGAGAAGGAAGTGCAAAATTTAAAAAGGAAAAAATGCTTGAAGCTGGAATAGAAGTAGCTGAAAAATTAACAGATATTCCTACTTTATGTAAAAAATATATTGATTAAGGTGGAGATATTATGATTTACGAATTAAAATTTGGTAATAAAAAATTGGAAGTCAACATTCCAGAAAAAAATTTAATGAAGACCATATTACCTAATGATGTTAAATCACTTGAAAAGCCTTTATTAGAAGTAAAAAGGGCCCTTTCTGAACCTATAGAAAGCAAAAAGTTAAAAGAACTTGTGAATACTGATGATGAGGTTGTTATTTTAGCCAGTGATATTTCGAGACCAGCACCTTCTTATTTGCTTATACCACCTATTGTCGAAGAATTAAATGAAGCTGGTATAAGAGATAAACAAATTAAAATTGTATTTGGACTAGGAGTTCATAGAAAACAGACGCCTGAAGAAAAAGAAAAATTGGTAGGTAAAGAAATTTTTGATAGAATAGAATGTATAGACCATGATGTGGATAGCTGTAGGTATGTAGGGACCACCACAAGAGGAACAAAAGCAGAAGTATTTGACCAGGTTTTAAATGCAGATTTCATAATTGCTACTGGAAATCTTGAATATCATTATTTTGCCGGATTTAGTGGGGGAGCCAAAGCATTAGCTCCTGGAGTTTGTAGTTGGGAGACCATTAAGAAAAATCATCAAAGATTTTTGGATCCATTGGCAAGAAGTGGGCAAATTGAAGGTAATCCAGTCAGAGAAGAAATTGAAGAGATTGGGGAAATGGTTGGCGTTGATTTTATGTGTAATGCGGTTTTAAATAGTAGTAAAGAAGTAATTAAAGTTGTAGCCGGTGATGTTACAGCGGCTCATAGGGTGGGTAAAGAATATATTGAAAATATTTATAAAAGTGAGATTGAAGAATTAGCTGATATTATTGTTATTTCACCCGGTGGTATGCCTAAAGATATTGATCTATATCAATCTCATAAAGCCATGGAAAATGCTAGCTTAGCTGTAAAAAAAGGTGGTAAAATTATAATAGCTGCTAATTGCCAAGATGGTTTAGGAGAGGAAAATTTTGCTGAAGCTTTAACATCTGGCTTAAGTCCAGATGAACTTATTAATGAATTAGAGGAACAATTTATTCTAGGTAGACATAAAGCTTCTAGAATTGCTATGATTCATAAAGAGAGTGAAATATTTTTAATCTCATCTTTAGATGAAAAAATAAAAAGAGAATTATTTGTCAGAAATTATGAAGACATTAATGAAGCCGTTAATGATGCAATTGAAGAACTGGGTCCAGAGGCCAAGATATTAGTTATTCCTTATGGTATTTCGACTCTTCCTCAACTAAAAGAATAAGTGTTAAATTCTAATATCATTAATATGAAAAGGTGGGATCAATTTGAAAGATTTAGAAAAAAAAGCATTAAAAATGCATGAAGAAAATGTCGGCAAATTAAAGGTAGAAAGTAAGGTTAAAGTTGAAAACGAAGATGATTTAACTTTAGCATATTCACCTGGTGTTGCTTATCCTTGTCTTAAAATAGAAAAAAATAGTGAAGATATTTATAAATATACTAACAAAAGTAATTTTGTGGCTATAGTATCAAATGGTAGTGCTGTTCTAGGCTTAGGTAATATTGGAGCTAGAGCTTCAATACCAGTAATGGAAGGTAAAGCAGTTTTATTTAAAGAATTTGGAGGAATTGATGGGTTCCCTATTTGTTTGGACACTGATGAACCAGAGGAATTGATTAAAACTGTTAAACAATTGGAACCAGTATTTGGCGGGATAAATCTCGAGGACATCAAATCTCCCGAATGCTTTATAATTGAAGAAAGATTAAAAGAAATATTGCCAATACCTGTTTTTCATGATGATCAACATGGAACAGGAATTATTACAGTTGCAGCTCTGATTAATTCTCTAAAATTAGTACAAAAAGATTTTAAAGATTTAAAAGTAGTAATAAATGGTGCTGGTGCAGCGGGGATTTCACTAGCAGAAATTATCATGGAAAAAGGAACTAAAAATGTTATTTTATTGGATAGCCGTGGTGCTATTTATGAAGGAAGAGATAATCTGAATATTATAAAGGAAAGAGTTTCAAAAATTACAAATCCCAAAAAAGAAAAAGGTACATTAGGTGAAGTAATAAAGGATGCAGATGTTTTTATTGGTGTTTCAGTTGCAGATGTGATGACTTCAGAGATGGTTAAAAATATGGCAGAAAAGCCTATTGTATTTCCTATGGCCAATCCTAATCCGGAGATAAATCCCGAATTAGCTTTGAAAGCTGGCGCTTACATCGTAGGAACAGGACGTTCTGATTATCCCAACCAGATCAATAATGTTTTAGCTTTTCCTGGAATTTTTAGAGGAGCTTTAGATGTGATGGCAAAAGAAATAAATATGGAAATGAAACTAGCTGCTTCAAAAGCATTAGCTGAACTAGTCAAGGAGGATGAATTAAAAGCTGATTATGTTATTCCCAAACCTTTTGATAAAAGAGTAGGCCCCCATGTTGCTGCAGCAGTTGCTCAAGCAGCAGTTAAAACCGGTGTAGCCAGACGAAAATTAAGTTACGAGGAGGCATATAAAAAGGCAGAAGAGAAGATAAGGAGAGAATAAAAAATGAAAGTAAAAATACCTTATGGTAAAAAAGATGTAGTTGAAGTTGAAATCCCAAATAAAAACTTAATTGGAGTATACGAAACAGAAGAAGGAGACCCTATCAAAGATGAGAAAGAAGCTTTTGAAAGGGTTCTTAGAAAGCCACTAGGGACTAAACCTCTTTGTGAGATTGCAGAAGACAAAAAAAATGCAGTAATAGCTATTACTGATCATTCTAGACCAAATATTGAGAAAAAAGCACTGCCCCTTATCATAAAGGAGTTGAATAAAGGAGGTATTGATAACTCAAATATAACAATTATGATCGGACCAGGATCACATCGGCCTGCTTATGATGAGGAAGTACAAGATAAGTTAGGTGGATTATATGGTAAGATAAATACAGTTTGTCATAGTGCGTTCAACAGTGAAATGATAGATTTAGGGAAAACTAGTTTTGGTCATCCTGTAAAGATTAATAAAGAATTTTATGAAAGTGACCTCAAAATATGTTTAGGTACAGTGCTTCCACATCCATTCGCAGGTTTTAGCGGGGGGGCAAAAATGGTTTCGGTTGGTGTAGCAAGTGATGAAACTATAAGTTCGACACACAGGCCTACTATTATTGATCATCCACAGGCAAGTTTTGGGATTGTTAAAGATAATCCTTTTTATCTTTCAAGCCTTGAAATGGCCAAAATGGCAGAAGTTGATTTTTTAATAAACGGTGTAATGAATGAAGCAAATCAATTGTTTTATATTCAAGCTGGTGAAGTAAAGGAAGCACACGCGGATATTATATCAGCTATAAGAGAAATGTTTGAAATTAAAGTTCCAGCTAAAGCCGATGTTTTAGTCGTAGCCAGTGGCTATCCAAAAGATTCTAATCTTTATCACGTTTCAGCTATGGGGGTCTGCGCTGTTGCAGGTTCTGCTGTAAAAAGACCTTGTATTAATAGTGGTGGTAGATTAATAATGGTTTCACCAATGAAAGACGGTATCTATAATAATGTTTATTATGATACATTGGCAAAATTTGAAAACCCTCAAAAAGTGGTAGATGTTGTAGGAGATTATGAAGAATTTGAACCCGGTCATCATAGAGCTTATGGTGTTGCCCAGGTATTATCAGAGTATGATGTTGTGATGGCTGAATCACATCTTGAGAGTGATATTTTTTCTAAGATACACATGAAGTCTACAGAATCAGCCCAAAAAGCTATTGATGATGCGATTGAGGATTATGGTGAAGATGTCCAGATTGCAGTTCTTCTTTATTCACATAGAATGATTGTACAACATGAAACTGAGGTGGAATAGATGAATGATTTAAGAAGTCAAAAACATATGGAAGGTATTACAGGAGCATATGCTAGAGCTATGTATAGAACAATGGGATATACAGATGATGATCTTAAAAAACCTCAAATTGCAATTGTAAATTCATTTAGTGAAAGTAATCCTGCCCACTTTCATCTTAGAGAATTAGCGCAATATGTTAGAGAAGGAATTTATACCGCAGGTGGAATGCCAGTTGAATTTAATACTATAGCACCTTGTGACGCTGTGGCACAAGGAAAAGGAATGCATTATATATTACCATCAAGAGATATTATTGCTGCCTCAATTGAACTTATGGTTCAGGCTTCTCAATATGATGGTTTAGTAATGTTGTGTTCTTGTGATAAGATAGTACCAGGTATGTTAATGGCAGCAGCTCGATTGGATTTACCTACTGTTTTTCTCACTGGTGGAGTAATGTTACCAAGAGAAATTGATGAAGAAGAATTTGTTACATGTGATATAAAAGAAGCCATGGGTAGAGTTAAATCAGGTGAAATCAGTGAAGAAAAATTTTATGAAATTGAAGCTACTACATGTGCAACTGTGGGTACATGTTCAATGATGGGAACAGCAATGACAATGAGTACTTTTGTGGAAGCACTTGGTCTTACCTTGCCTGGTTCCACTACCATGCTTGCTGTTGATTCTCAAAGAATGCATATCGCTAAAGAAATCGGAAAAATCTCAGTGGGTTTGGTTAAAAACAATATTACAGCTAGTGAAATGATTAATGAAAAAACAATAAAAAATTTAATACGTTATTTAATGGCAGTTGGGGGTTCTACAAATGCTATTCTTCACCTTCAAGCTATTGCGGCTGAGATTGGTTATAAACTACCATTGGAAATATTCGATGAATATAGTAATTCAACACCTTTATTAGCCAAATTTAAACCAGCCTCAAAATATAATATGAGTGATTTTCATAAAGCAGGGGGAGTTTATGCTATTTTGAAAGCATTATCACCTGAATTGTTTACAGATTTCAAAACTGTAACTGGGCAAAAGATGAGTAAGGAGCTTGAGAAAGTGAAATTTGAACCTAGTGATATAATCAAATCACCCGAAGACCCTCTTTCTGAAAAAGGCGGCTTAGCTGTTCTAAAGGGTAACTTAGCTGAAAAAGGTTCGATTGTTAAAGAAAGCGGTGTGGATGATGAAATGTTAGTTCATAAAGGACCAGCAGTTACTGCTGATTCTGAAGAAGAAGTAAAAGAATTATTACTTTCAGGTAAGGTTAAACCAGGAGACATTCTTGTTATTCGTTATGAAGGACCAGCTGGTGGACCTGGAATGAGAGAATTGTCCCTACCTGCTGCTATATTAGTGGGGATGGGTTTGGGGAAATCAGTTGCAATGATAACTGATGCTAGATATTCTGGAGCAACTAGAGGTCCATGTATTGGCCATGTTTCTCCTGAAGCTGCAGTGGGGGGGAATATTGCTTTTATAAAGGATGGAGATATAATTGAAATAGATATTCCGGCCCGCAAATTAGAGTTAAAAGTTTCTAAAGAAGAATTAGATAAAAGAAAAGAAACTTGGGAAAAAGTACCATTGAAAGTTTCTGATAATAGCTTTTTACAGACATATGCAAAAATTGTAAGTGATGCTGCTGAAGGTGCTTTATTTAAATATGTAAATGAGGAGTAAAGAAAACATGAAAATTAATATTCTGCAGATTAGCAACAAAGATAATGTTGCTGTGCTTCTGTCTAATGGAAGTAGGGGAGATCATTTTACTTTTGAAAATGAGAAAATTAATTTAAAAGAAAATATCAATTTTGGTCACAAAGTTGCTTTAAAGAGTATAAAAAAAGGAAACAAAATAATTAAATATGGTGAAATTATTGCATATGCTAAAGAAAATATTGAACCAGGTAATTGGGTTCACAATCATAATATTGTCTCAGACCGCGGCAGATTGAAAGATGGTGAAAAATAATGGATTTTTTTGGATATAAACGAGCTGATGGTTCAATAGGAGTAAGGAATTATTTAATAGTGATTCCTTCAGTTTTTTGTGCTAATCATGTTGCAAAACAAATTGCTGCTAATGTTCCCAATGCAGTTTGTCTAACTCATTCTGTTGGGTGTAGTCAGGTAGGTGAAGACTTAGAACAAACTGCCAGAACCTTAAAAAATCTTGCAACCCATCCTAATGTAGGCGGAGTATTAATAGTGGGACTAGGTTGTGAAAGGTTTACTGTTCAAGAATTTTATGAAGCTGTTAGAGAAAATGGTAAAATTGTAGAGAAAGTTGTTATTCAAGATGTAGGTGATTCCATAAAAGCAATTGCAGAAGGAACTGAAAAACTACAGAAATTAAAAATGGAAGTAAATAAATATAAGCGTCATAAAGTAGAAATATCTAATTTAACAATTGGCCTTGAATGTGGAGGTACAGATGCTACTTCTGGTTTTGCAGCCAATCCAGCTATTGGAAAAACATCTGATTTGCTAATTGAAGCCGGTGGATCATCCGTTTTCAGTGAAACTACAGAATTATTAGGTGCAGAACACATATTAAAAAGAAGATGTATAAATGATAAAGTTGCATCAAGTATGTTAGAATCTGTAAAAAAAACAGAATCAGAACTTGCACTATCTACATCTAAAGAGAGATATAAACATAGATCTGACTTAATATCCACTGGAAATTTTGATGGGGGCGTAAGTACTGTAGTAGAAAAAGCCCTAGGTAATATTCATAAAACAGGGACATCACCCATTGTGGGAGCGATAAAATTTGCTGAGAAATTAAAGGTCAAGGGACTAAATTTCATGGATACTCCTGGACAAGATGGTGAGTCAACCACTGGATTAGTTGCGGGTGGAGCACAAATTATTTTGTTTACTACAGGAAGAGGTACCCCAACTGGTTTTCCAATTGCTCCAGTTTTAAAGATTACAGGGAATAATGATACTTATGAAAAAATGGAGCTTAATATTGATATAAATGCAGGTAGAATAGTATTAGGTGAAACTGATATTGATAATATGGGCAAATATATATTAGATAATGTTATTGAAGTAGCTTCAGGTAAAAAAACGAAAGCAGAAATATTAGGACATGAAGAACTATTTAATATCCCGCGAGTCTTAAATTATTGTGGTAAATAAAATTTAAAAATTAGGCACAAATAATACGTTGTAAACTTCATTAATAATTTCAATATACTCAAATTCATATAATATATTTTCTTATTTTTAAGGTAAAAGGGAAATAAAGAAGGTGGATTAATTGGAAATTGTAGGCTTAGCTATAGGTTTTTCTGTAGCTGTATTGTTAATTTTTAAAAAATATAATATGGGTTTATCACTATTTATTGGAGCTACTATTTTAAGTTTTTTTAGCGGCTTTGGTATTAAAGATATGTTCCAACACATAATTATGACGTTAAAAGATCCAACTGCTGTTCAGTTAATGTTAGTTGTATCCTTGATAAGTGGATTGGGGTACCTAATGGATTTAACTGGTGATATGAGAAGGATGATAGAATCCTGTATAGCAATTTTTAAAGATGGAAGAATTTTAAGCATGTTGCTGCCAGCATTAATAGGAACACTTTCTGCTCCCGGGGGAGCGATTTTATCCGCCCCAATGGTTAATGAAAGTGGAGATAAAATAGGTATAAACCAAAATCATAAAACAGCAGTTAATCTTTTTTTCAGACATATCGGATATTTTGTATATCCGCTTTTTTCCTCGATAATAATTGCCAGTAGTATTTTAGAAAAAAGTGCATTTTCAATCATTAAATATAATATCTTTATTATGCTTGTTGGTTTAATTGTGGCTTATTTTATATTTTTTAGAAAATCTAAAAATAATAATAACAATCAAGAGAAGAGAAATATACTTAAAAATTTAAAAATATTTTTTAAATCATTTCTACCTATTTTTGTTGCATTGGTTTTGGCTCTAGGATTAAAAGTGTATTTTCCATTAGCAATATTAATTGGAGTAATAACCGCAATTTTTAATGATAGACCTGAAAATAACAAAACAAGTATATATCGAAATAGAATTAAAAAATTCTTTAAGGTTGGAATTAAATATAATTTAGTGTTAATCATTTTAGGTGTTATGTTTTTTAAGACAGTTTTAGAAAATTCGGGAGTTATTAATATCCTTGCCGAAGGTTTAGCAAGTTTTGGATTACCTTTAATTTTAGTTGTGATTGTACTTGGGTTTATATCTGGTTATGTGACTGGAGTCCATATGGCTGCTACTGGAATCTTACTTGCGATTTTTGTTCCTTTATTTCCAGCGGGTGTGGAAGGTCCTTATATTTCTCTTTTATTTACTTCGATAATTCTTGGTTATTTAGTATCACCATTGCATTTGTGCTTAGCACTTACAGCTGATTATTTTTCAGCTGATCTAAAAAAAGTATATGGATTGCTTTTTTTCCCAATATCTGCGATGATAGCGGCAGGTATTACTCAGGTTATATTTTTTTCATAATTTTTAGTTAGTACATTAATTATTATATAATTCTTTACTTAAACTTAAATTCTTGTTTGGAGGTATATTTATGTCAGAAATTTTAGTAAAAGAATATAGAGGGCCACTTGTAGAAAATGTTCATAAAGGTGATATTGCAATTGTTACAAAAGAAGATAAAGTGGATTCTTATTGTGGTAATATTGAAAAGGTTGTTTATTATAGGTCTACAGCAAAACCTTTACAAGTTTTACCTGTTATTACAAGTGGTGCTGCTAACCATTTTAAATTTACTGATAAAGAAATTGCCTTAATGGCAGCTTCTCATAGTGGAGAGAAAATACATACAGATATATTAAAAGATATTTTAAATAAAATAGAACTTAATATTGATGATTTAAAATGTGGTACACATCCTCCTTTTGACCGAAAGACAAGAAATTATTTGCGTAAAAATAACAAGAAAGTCACGCCTGCTCATCATGCTTGTTCTGGGAAACATGCTTCTCAATTAGCTTTAGCAAAATATTTTAATTGGGACCTTAAAAATTATTATAAAAAAGAACACCCAGTGCAGAAGCTGTTGCTTGAAACAATTGCTGAAGTGACTAATTACCCAGCTAGTAAAATTGTGCAAGGAAAAGATGGGTGTGGAGTTGTAGTTTTTGGTTTGCCTTTAAAGTATATAGCTTATTCTTATTCATTAATGAACAATCATGAAGCATTACCTGATAAATATTCAAATGCAGCCCAAAAAATAGTGAAGGCAATGAAAAAATATCCTAAAATTGTTGCGGGTACAAATAGATTTGCAAATAAATTAAATAATGCTATAAAAAGAGACCTTTTAATTAAATCAGGAGCAGATGGGGTTTTTGCATTTGCTTTTGATGAAAAAGGAATAGCTATAAAGATAGAAGATGGAAGTTTAAAATCAACATATCCTGTGGTAATTGAAATATTAAAAAGTTATAATATCATTAGTGATAAAGAGGTAGAAAATCTAATAAAATATTATAGACCGACCATTAAAGATAGTAATGGTGATATTGTTGGTCAGATTAATACCGATTATGAACTGCAATATACAAAGTAATAATTGTCATAAATATCAAAAAATTAAAAAAATTAAAATTAAAAGAAGGAAAAGAGAGTTTTGTGTTGAATTATATTGGTAGAACCAATTATCCTTTATACCATTTATCCTTTGAATATTATTAATAATCAGAATATTTAATCGAATACAAGTTTCATTTTTAATAATGATCCTAAACATTTTAAAAAGTAAAAATTAATATTATAAAAGGTTATTCAAAGGAATGGAGGTTTTTTTATTGAGCTGCAAAGTTTTAATTACAAAATATATACCAGAAGAAGGATTGGAAAAATTAAAAAGATATTGTGATGTAATCATGCCAAAAAAAAATGAAAAATTTACTGATGATTATATAATGGAAAAAGCTCCTGAAATTGATGCCATTATTGTAGTTCGTTATAAAGTTACTGCAGATTTTATCAATAAAGCAAAAAAACTCAAAATGATCAGCATGTATGCAGTTGGATATGATAACGTGGATTTAAAAGCTGCAAATGCGAATGGAATTGTTGTTACTAATATTCCTAATGCAGTCACTGAAGCTACAGCAGAATTAGCATTTGCTTTAATGCTAACTTTGAGTCGTAGAATAATTGAAGCTGATCGATTTGTTCGTTTTGAGAATGATAAAAACTGGCACCCATTTTTATTAATTAGTAATGAGTTATATCTAAAAAAATTAGGAATAATAGGTTTTGGCAGGATTGGACAAGCAGTTGCAAAAAGAGCATTAGCTTTTGGTATGGAAGTATATTACTATGATACAGCTTTAGATGAAAATAGTGAGGTTGAATTGGATGTAAAATATTTACCTTTTAATAGGATTTTAGAAGAGATGGATTATATCACTCTTCATGTTCCTTATGTACCCTCTACACAACACTTGATAGATTCTAAAGAATTATCTAGTATGAAAAAGGAATCCTTTATTATAAATGCTTCTAGAGGAAAGGTTATTAATCAAGAAGCTTTAATTTATGCTCTAAAAAACGATATAATTAAGGGAGCAGCTTTAGATGTATATGAAAAAGAGCCAAATGTTCCAGATGGATTAAAGAAATTAAATAATGTAGTTTTAACTCCCCATATTGGAACGACTACTATTGAAACAAGAACTAGAATGGCAAAAGAAGCGGCAAACAGAATAATTGAATTTATAGAAGGTAAGCAGATTTCTAATATAGTTAATTCAGATAATTAGTTAAGGAGTAACAAAATATTTTTTAGCATATTGGTTAAACCAATGTACTTTTAGACCTTTCTAAAAGAGCTAAATTATTATTTACTCTAAATGAGCAGTAATTAAATAAAGAGTGAAAGGAGTTAATTTATGAAGACAATTATGGTAGATATGGATTTATGTGTTGGCTGTAAAACATGTGAATTACAATGTGCTATTACAAGAACATCAAAAAACAAAGAATTTATTAAGGCAGTTTTAGAAGAGCCCGCCCCTAGGCCAAGAATAGATGTACAGTCTGATGGTGATGAGAATCTTCCTATTCAATGTAGACAATGCGAAGATATGCCTTGTTACTATGCTTGTCCTTCCGGAGCAATTTATGTTGATGATGAAACTAATAAAGTTGTTATCGATGATGAAAAATGTATAGCTTGTTGGATGTGTGTAATGGTTTGTCCTTTTGCAGCAGTCAATACACTTGAAGAAAAGAAAGCTGATAAGTGTGATATGTGCATATTTATGGATTATCCTGTTTGTGTAGATTCTTGTCCTACAGGGGCTTTACAATATGTAGAAAGTGATGATGATGCAAGAGAGATAAAGGTTAAAAGATCACAAAATAATATTGTTAATTATATTAAAGGGAGGTCAAAGTAATAATGGAAAAAGCTACAAAAAGATCAATAGATCCAATTGCTGATGATTTATTAAAAAAAGCTGCTAAAGAAAATTTAGAATTATCTTGGGATATGCATGAAGACAATCTCCCTCATTGTGGATTCGGAGAATTAGCTTTATGCTGTAGTAAATGCATGCAAGGACCTTGTAGAATAGATCCTTTTAGAAATAATGCAAAATATGGTAGTTGTGGTCGAGACGCAGAAACTATTGCCTCAGAAAACCTAGTACAACAATTATTATCGGGGCTAGCACAAGTAATAGAAGAGGTTGATAGTATTGATATATTAAAAGAAAATCAAAATATACAAAGTTATTTAAATGGCGGAATAAATATAGAAGCAGAAGAGATTATTGGAAGGGCCTTTAATTTAATTGAAGATTCATTTAAGGAACTTGATTTAGAATCAGAAAAAAAAGAAATATTAAATGATGTAACTTTAGATAATAAAAAAATAGTTTTATTAGGTAAAATTTCTGATGATACATTGAATTTATTAAAGAAAAGTAAAAACACCTCTCTATTTTCAATGCTTAATGAATTTACATATGAAGGTGTCAAGCCATTAACTAATTATGGTGGTCAAGAATTTATAATAATGTCTAAATTTCCTGATTTAGTTGTTGCTGGTTCTGGTTGTGGTAAACCTATTTTAAAACAACTTGCAGATGAATATAATATTCCATTTGTTTATGAAAATGATTTAAATCAAGGTTATTTAGATAATACAAAAAGTAGTGGGAGTGCAGATATAGAGTATCTTAATTTTGATTTAAAAAACAATTATAAAGATAGATTATCAAACACAGATAAGGTTGCTTTGATTGCTGGTTGTAATAATATTAAATATCCTCATGATAACAAATTAAAAAAGACTACAGAAAAACTTCTAAAATTAGGATATACAATATTAACAAGTGGCTGTGCAGCAATGGGTTTAAATAAATATTTTTCAAATGATGATGACATATATTATTTTGGGAGTTGTTATTCAACCCCTAATTTTAAAGAAATAGGTGAGGAATTTAAAAACAAAGAGGTAATTGCAGTATTCCCAGAATTGAGCCAAGTTAAAGCATTTACACAAGCTTCTTATTTAGCTTCAAGTGGGATAAAAACTTATGTGATGTCAAAATCCTTTATGCCTCCATATCAAGAGTATAAAAATATATTAGATAAATTAAATCCTAACTTTAAAATCCAACCTGAAGGTTTTACTATAGAAGAACTCGTAGATACCTTAGAGTTATAAGGAGGAGTAATATGAAATATTTAATAGTTGGCAGTGGACCAGCAGGTATGAATGCAGCATATAAATTAAATGAAATTGATAAAGATGCTGATATAACAATTATTAATGGTGAGCCAAACCCTCCCTATTCTAGGATATTAACCACTTTTTATTTGGAAGGAAAAATTGAAGAAGAAGATTTTTATATTTATTCTAAAGACTTCTTAGAACAAGATAATATTCATTATTATGAAAATACAAGAGCAACATCAATTTTACCTGAAAAAAAGTTAGTTGAGTTAAATACTGATGAATTAATTAAATATGATAAATTACTGATAGCATCTGGAGGAGACCCCAATATTCCTTCTGCTGAAGGAATAAATTCTGAAAAAGTTTATAAAATCAGAACCTTAGAAGACATTAAAGATATTAAAAATGAAGTAAAAAAATCTAAAACTTGTGCTATACTGGGTGGAGGGTTAGTAAGTTTAAAAATGACTCAAGCTTTAAGTAAAAAAGGTATCGATATCAAAATTTTGATTAGATCTCCGAGAGTATTATCTCAGGTATTAGATGATGAAACAGCACATTTGGTACAAAAACATTTAAAAAATAATAATGTTGATGTGAAAGTAAACACTGAAGTTTTAGAAATACAAGAAAAAGACAACAAGTTGTTGTTCGTAGTTAAATCAGGACAAAAAACAGAAGAATTTGAAGCAGATTTTGCTGTAATAGGGAAAGGTGTTAAACCTAATATTGACTTTTTAGAAGACACATCAATTGAAACTGATTGGGGTATTTTGACAGATGAGTATTTACAAACAAAAGAAAAAGATGTATATGCTGTAGGAGATGTTGCAGAAAGTTATAATATAGCCTTAGATAAAACCCAGTTAAATTCCATATGGCCAGATGCAGTATTGCAAGGAATAAAAGCTGCGGAAAATATGGCTGGTAAAACTAAGCCTTATGTAGGTAACATAAATATGAATGCTGTAGATATCTTCTCTCTTCCTTTAGTTGCTATGGGGAGAGTTAGAGATACAGAAAATATAGAAATTTTAAGAAGTATAAATATAGAAGAGGATAAATTTCTCAAACTATTTTTTAAAGACAGAACACTTGTTGGTGCTATATTAATTGGAGAAATAGAGAATGCGGGAATATATAAGCAATTAATAATTAATAGAAAAAAAATACATGATAGTCATAGTTTGCTGAATCAAAAAAATATGTTAGCAAATTATATATTTTGAAAAGAGGTGATAGGATGAAAATATATGAAAATAAATGTGTCGGTTGTGGTAGATGTCATCCTTATTGTCCTGGGGTAGCTATCTATTTTATTGATGGGATAAGTAAAATAGATCAAGATCTTTGTTTTGAATGTGGTACTTGTTTAAGATCTGAAGTTTGTCCAGTAGATGCTATATATGAACCAGATGATATTTTTAATTATCCCAGATCGGTTAGGAAGTTTTTCAGTGACCCCACTACCACACATAAAGAAACCAATATGCCGGGTAGAGGAACAGAAGAAGTTAAAACAAATGATGTTACTAATAGATTTGTTAAAGGTGAAGTTGGAGTTGGGCTTGAAGTTGGAAGACCAACTGTAGGGACAAAAATAAGTGAAGTTCAAAAAATTACGAAAGCATTAGCAGAGGAAGGGTTTAATGATTTCGAAGATCACAATCCCGTTTCAGGTCTTATGAAAAATAATGAAAAAGGCATTTTAAAAGAGGAAGTATTAGATGAGAGAGTGTTATCTGCAATTGTAGAATTTACAATAAAAGAAGAAGAACTTTCAAGATGCCTAAAGGTGATAGATGAGATTGCAAAAAATATAGATACTGTATTTACCATGGACTTAATAACCTGTTATGACCAAGGTATGAAAATCAGAATAAAAGAAGAATTAGCTAAATATAGTTTCCAACCAAGACCTAATGCAAAAATAAATATTGGTATTGGTAGAAAAAATGACGAGGAGGTATAGGATATGACACATACGCTGCATCGAGAAGGTTCTATAGAGAGTCTAAAAAAAGACTTTCTTTTATTAATAACACCTGCTATGAAAATAAATGATAAAGGTGCCGCTGAAAAGATTAAGAAATTAATCGACATAGTATTTGATGTTGGACCAACAAATTATGGCTGTTATGAAAAAGGTATGAATATACTATCCGGAATAGATGTAGAGGTGATTAAGGATACTACTCAAGATAATTCTCGTATCAGGTGTGTCTTTAGTAGCAAAGAAAAATTTAAGGAGGTGTTAACACGAGTAATTGAAGCGGATTTAGGACTTTCTGTTACAGTAAGTGGCTTACAGTCAAGTGTAAAAGAGATTCTTGATGAGATGGAAATTGATCCTCATTCAGTAAATTTGGCAATGGGTACACATGGAGCAGAAGAAAAATTACCTGATGAGAATTTCCGAAAGATAACTACGATGTGCGGACATGCAATGGTTGCTCCGGGTTTAGTCGAAGATATGATAGTTAAAGTTAAAAAAGGGAGATTAACTATTGAAGAAGCTGCTGTAAAATTGGCTAAACCATGTATATGTGGTGTTTTCAATCATGAAAGAGCTGCTCTTTTATTAAAAGAATTGATGCCGCTTTACACGATTGATTAATACTTCAAAAGGGGTAGACTATTATTTAAAAACAATTACCACAAAAAATCAAGGAGGTCATTAATTTGAAGAAAATCTTAGTTTTAAGTATACTCATGGTTCTAGTATTTACGTTAGGTGCTGTTTCTTATGCGGAATATCCAGAAAAAGAAATTGAATGGGTACTTTGGTCAAGTCCAGGTGGCGGTTCCGATACAACAGCAAGAACAGTTGGTATTCCACTTAGAAAAAGTATGGGAGTTCCTTTAGTAATAAAGAATATGCCTGGTGGTAGTGGAGCTAGAGCTATGCCTTATGTACAGAAACAGGATGCTGATGGTTATACTTGGTTATTTATTACAAACACATTAATTACAACAACTGAAAGAGGCTTAGTTGATTACACATATGAAGATTGGGAACCAGTATTTATGCTTAATCATGACCCACAAACAATAGCAGTAAATGCGGATAGTGATATAGAAACATTTGAAGACTTAGTTGAACTAGGTAATGAAAGAACTTTAAAATGGGGTTTAACACATCTTGGTGGTAATGATCATATAGCGATTAATGCTGTGGCTAAAGCTACTGGTGTAGAGTATGATCCTATAGTATTTGAAAGTGGAGCAGAAGTAATGGTTGGAGCATTAAGTGGAGTAATTGATGTATTTATTTCAAATCCATCTGAAATAATGGGTCAAGTTGATGCAGGTAAATTAAGAGTTATTGGATCATTAAGTGAAAAAAGATTATCTATTTTGCCTGATACTCCAACATTAAAAGAATTAGGACATGACATTCAATTTGGTACCTGGAGAGGTGTTGCAGTTAAAGCCGGTACTGATCCTGAAGTAATTGAAAAAATAGAATCAATGTTAGCAGAAGCGGCAGATACAGATATCTATCGTGACTTCCTAGAAGATAATGGAATGGATTACAATGTTAAAAAGCAAGAAGAATTTAAAGATTTCATTGATAAACAATGGGATATTTTTGCAGAAGGTCTAGAGGATGTAGGAGTATAAGTATAAATTAATGATATGGATGGGGGTCTAACCCCCATCCTATTAAAAAAGGGGGTAAGATGATTATTATGAAGAAAAACCCGACATTAATAGCAGCAATTGCTTTCATTATTGTTTGTTTATTATTATTTGGAGCAACTTTTTCAATTAGAGTTTCTGGTGAACAAGGTAATCGTTTAGGACCAAGATTTTTTCCCCGCCTAATATTAGGACTTATTATTTTATTTAATGCAGTTTTAGCATACCAATCATATCGTTATCCTGAGGAACAAAAAGAAGTAGAGAAAATACCGGAGGATCGGCGCAAAAGGTTTATTGGAACAACAATATTAGGGGTTTTAACTGGTGTTGCCTTTACTATATTGGGAGGGTTTACTACTATTTTTCTTTTTGTTTTTGCTTTTCTAATAGTTTGGAAGCAGAGAGATTTAAAAGTTTTAATTTTAACTCCTATTTTTATAACTTTAGGAGCTTATTTGTTGTTTTATGAACTTCTTTCAGTAAGGATGCCTAAGGGTTTTATTGACGCTTTATTTTTATAAGGAGGTGGAAATTTGTTTAATTCAATATTAATGGGTTTCAATGCAATTTTTGAACCAATGAATTTACTAGCAGTTTTAGGTGGAGTCATATCAGGTATGACCATTGGAGCACTACCAGGATTATCTGCTACAATGGGCGCAGCCTTAATTGTACCATTCACCTTTTTTATGGCACCTATTCCGGCTATTGCTATGTTGAGTGCACTTTATTGTGGAGCTACATATGGAGGTTCGATTTCTGCTATATTAGTTAATACTCCCGGTACACCAGCAGCAGCAGTAACAACTTTAGATGGTTATGAATTATCAAAACAGGGTCACGCAGGAAAAGCGCTTGGTACAGCGGTAATAGCTTCTGGATTAGGTGGTTTGTTTAGTGTTGTAGTATTAATATTTGTTGCTCCTCAAGTAGCTGAAATGGCCTTGCAGTTTGCAGACCCTGAGTATTTTAGTCTTGCTATTTTTGGAGTTAGTATGGTAGCTAATATTTCTTCAGGTAATGAATTGAAAAATATGATTGGTGGTCTCTTGGGAATTTTCTTAGCTACTGTAGGTATGGATGCTTTGACAGGATTTCATAGATTTACTTTTGGCTTTTCAAGTCTGACATCTGGAGTCAATTTTATTCCGGTTATGATAGGTTTATTTGCTTTTGCTGAAATATTAAGACAAGCTCAGACCCATATTGAAACTACTACAAGTACAGAAATCAGTGGTCTATTACCAAGTTTTAGTGAATTATGGCCGTTAAAATGGAGTATGCTTAGATCAGCTGTTATTGGAACTTTTGTTGGTATATTACCGGCAGAAGGTGGTACTGTAGCTTCGTTTATTGGATATAATGAAGCAAAAAGATGGTCAAAAGATTCTGATAAATTTGGTACAGGTCTTCTTGAAGGTGTGGCTGCCCCAGAAACAGCCAATAATGCTGCTACCGGTGGAGCTATGGTTCCTACTCTTACTCTAGGTATTCCAGGCAGTTCTACAACAGCAGTTATTTTAGGTGGGTTAATGATACAGGGTTTGAGACCAGGGCCTTTATTATTTGCGACACAGCCAAAGTTTGTCTATTCTATTTTTGTAGCAATGGGATTAGCAAACTTGCTCTTTCTAGTTATTGGTTTGGGTGGTGCAAAAATATTTGCTAATGTTACAAAGATTCCAGTTTATATATTAAATCCTATAGTGTTAGTACTTTGTATAATTGGTTCATATTCTTTAGGTAATAATGTGGCAGATGTGTGGATTATGATAGTTGCAGGTGTGATTGGTTTTGTCATTAAAAAAGTTGGTTTTTCACCAGCTCCTATAGTTTTAGGATTAGTTTTAGGCGGATTAATCGAAACATCATTTAGAAGAGCAATGTCAATTTATGACAGCAACTTTTTAGTATTCTTTACTAGACCATTTTCCGCTATATTCTTAGTATTAGCTTTACTATCAATATCATGGCCATTTATTCATAAAACAATAAAACATAGAAGAGAGTCGAAATCATAAGGAGGTTTTTTAATGAGAGGCAAAGAAGTTTTAATGATGCAGAATGCTGAAAAAATTGTATATAAATGTGCATGTGTTAAAGAAGGTGAAAAAGTATTAATTATTACCGATCCTGAAAGATTAGATATTTCAAAGATATTGACTGGAGTATTGTTAAATAGAGGTATTGAGCCTGTTACCGCAGTCATGATGCCCAATGAATTTGATGGACAGGAACCACCTTCCATGATATTCCATGCGATGATGGATGCAGATGTAATAATAATGCCGGTGGCAAAATCAATTTCTCATTCTGAGGCAGTACATGAAGCTGTAGATAATGGTTCAAGAGTTTTAGCAATGTCAGCTTTTGTAGAAGAACAGATGTATATAGGTGGAATAAATGCTGATTTTGAGAAACATCGTCCTGAGTGTTTACGTTTTGGAGATTATTTTACAAATGCTGAAACAGTTCACATTACTTCTCCAGGAGGAACTGATTTTACCGCTTCCTTGAAAGGAAGAAAAGGAAATTCACATTCTTGTATTGTAGATGAACCGGGTATGTATTCATCTTTGACAAATATTGAAGCCAATATTGCGCCTGTTGAGAAGACAGCAAATGGTACAGTAGTGGTTGATGGAGCAGTTTCTAACTTTGGTATTGGAGTAGTTGATGCACCTATTATTATGGAAATTGAAAATGGTGCAATAAAGAGTATAAGTGGTGGGAAAGATGCTAAGTTTTTAGATGACTTATTACAAGGAATGGGCTCAGAAGGTGTATTAAATATCGCTCAGATAGCTATTGGCTTGAACCCTAAAATTAAAGACTTTAATGGTCTCATGCTTAATGATCATGGTGTGTATGGCAGTTCCCATATAGGTATAGGAACTAGTCATAACTTAGGGGGAGATGTAAAAGCCGATATTCATTATGATGTAATGATAGCAAATCCAACCATTAAATTTGATGATAAAGTTGTTATTGAAGAAGGTAATGTTATAGGATAAGCCAAAAATGAATTACAAGGTTAAGAAAACTTTGATAAAGGATGGTGGATATAATGCTTGATATTAAAATAGGTATTATTGGTTTTGGAGAAGCAGGACAAAATATTACTGAAGGTTTGTTATCTGAAGATGATTTTCATATCAGAGCTTATGACATTAATTTTGAAAAATATAAAGATATTGCTAAAGATATGGAAGTTGAACTTTATAAAGATAAAAATAATTTTCTAAATGATTTAGATTTGTTATTTTCTTTAGTTCCTTGTTCAGCTTCAATTTTAGTAATTAGAGAATTTATAAATTTAATAGAAGATAAAACTATATTTGTAGATCTTTCTGCTTCTTTACCATCCTATATGGAAGAAGGTGCAGAATTAGCAGGTAAATATAATAAGATATTTCTTGATGGTGCAATAATGGGATCGGTAACTAATTTTAAGCATAAAGTCCCTATAATGTTAAGTGGAGAATATAATAAAGAAATAGTGAAAATCACTGATCAATTAAATATGAATATTGAGTTTATTGGAAAAAAACCTGCTCAAGCATCTGCATCTAAATTATGTCGTAGCATTTATACTAAAGGAACAGAAGCATTAATAGTAGAATTGAAAGATATAACTGAGCACTATAATATTACTGATACTGTTTTTAATTCAATAGATAAAACTTGGTATTTGAATGGTTTTCGCAATGAAGCAGAAAGATTATTAAAATCAAATGAGAAACATATACAAAGAAAATATGAGGAAATAATAAATGTAATAGATATGATTGAGACTAGTAATCTAACTGCAAAAATGCCTATAGCTACAAAAGAAGTTTTCAAAAAGAAGTTGAATAATTAGCATATAAGAATAACAAATTATTTTTATAATATCAGTTAAAAGGGGAAAAAGTAAAAACAATGGATAATTTTTATCGGTTTACTGTGGTATATTTTTTGAGTAATTAAAAAATTATTCTATAAAACAAAGTATATATATTACTTTAAAATGCTATTTGTAAAAAGATATTAAAACAGCTTATAAATAATGTAATAGTTTGGAAGTTTATCCTGTAATTGATTAACCCCAAAATTCTTTATAACTGAATTGTATAATTTAATACACATAAGATAAATAAAAGCAGGACACATACCGGTAATTTTCTTTATGATGTTTAGCAAAACCACAAAAAAAGAGAAACCGTTATGTGTCTATGTATTTATAGCTCATTTATTTAATATCAAAGATATGAATTATACTGAAGTTGCTGATCAAATAGGGGTCATTGCACAACATAAGTCAGGAGAGCAAGAAAGTATTATTAGTGCTAATTGACATCCTCCTCGCCCGTTACTATTGTCGCGAACAAGGATTCCTTAAAGAAACTTGCCCCGAAACTCTCTTATGTACTAAGCAATGATAGTTTCGGCATTAGGCCATCGAGGCTGTCACGAGGTTGTCGAATGATTAGAGGCCAGTCTATTTCTAGTAGTCCAATATGATTTTGACTTCAGGCTGTGTCATCAGCCCTCCCGAAATAGCCGACTATGCATTCTAATAGCATAAACCTAGCAATATTACTAATATAGGTACTCAGGTACTTAATCTATTACCCATTAAGCAGCTTGTTGCTCTAAAAATTTATTGGTTATATTACGGTTTGCATTTAAATCAGCATGGATATAATTTCCACACTCATAAGAATATAAGTTAGCTTTATGATTAGATTTATTAACTTTACCATATATGTTATAATATTTGTAAATTATTGGATTATATAATATTATAAGATTATATAATATCTTTGTGATAATTTTATCTAACATTACATTCATTGATATAATTTATAGGGGGGGATAAATCATGAAATTTGAACCAATTCAAAAAAACCGAATATCAGAACAAATTATTGACCAAATATATTCATTAATAATAAGTGGAAATTTAAAGCCAGGAGATAAAATGCCATCTGAAAGGAAATTATCTGAAAAATTTGAAGTTAGTAGAAATAGTATTAGAGAAGCTATTAGGATCTTAGAAATGCTGGGATTTCTTGTTTCTAAAAGAGGAGATGGTACTTACATTGCTGAAATGAGTGAAGATATATTTGAAGGTTATGTTTCAGACCACAATATTAATTTTAAAGATGTCAATGTTTATGAAGCAATTGAAGCAAGATTAATGGTAGAACCTAGAATTGTAAGGTTAGCGGCTAAAAGAAGAAACCTAAAACAATTACAAATATTAAAAAAATTAGTTGAAAACATAGAGGGAGAGGAAAAAGAAGAAAAAGATAATGCTAATTTACATTTTCATAGAATGTTAGCCCAAGCTTCACAAAATAGTGCTCTTGAAGCTACATTGAATTTTTTAATTAATTATTCAAAAGAGGTTGCTAAAAAAAGTCACAGAATAGATGATAATTATTTTCCTTATAGAAAGAAAGTAAAAACTAAGGAACATCGAAATATAGTAAAAGCTATAGAAGAAAAAGATGCAGATAAAGCTGAGCAATTAATGTATGAACATTTAAATAATGTAAAAATAAAAATAGAAACGATTGAACATGAGAAAACAAAAGTATAGTTAAACATACATGTATTAAAAAGTTAAAATATATTTGTTAAATACTTTTATCATTAAAATTCATATTATTTCTAAATTTTAAAAATGTATATAGATTATTTTTAAATTTTCATAAAATATAGTAGTAAGAGATAGATTTATGGGGAGGAAAGTTATGAGAATTGTAAGATTTATTAAAGATGGGGAGATATTTTTTGGTAAAATATCAGGAAATGAGATCTATTATATACAGGGTAATATATTTGATCAATTTGAGGTAACAACAAGAAAAGTTAATGTAAAATCAGTAAAGATATTAAGCCCAGTGTTTCCTCCTAATATTATTGCTATTGGAAAAAATTACAAAGATCACGTAAAAGAAACTAATTCAAGTTTACCAAAAAAACCCTTAATATTTTTAAAAGCAACTTCTAGTATAATTGGTAATGAAGATGAAATTATTTTACCAGAGGCTGCTCCAAATGAAGTAGATTTCGAAGCTGAACTCGCAATAGTAATAGGGCGAGAAGCTAAATTTATAGAGGAAAAGAAAGCAGATGATTACATATTAGGATATACATGTGCAAATGATGTTAGTGCAAGAGATTGTCAAAAGAGATTGGATAAGCAATGGGCTAGAGCAAAGTCCTTTGATACTTTTTGCCCAATAGGACCTTGGATTGAGACTCAACTTATCCAGCCTAATAACTTAAAAATAACTTCAAAATTAAATGGTAACATAATGCAGGATTCTAATACAAATAAACTAATATTTAATACAAGAGAATTGGTTAGCTATTGTTCAAAGAACTTTACACTTCTGCCGGGAACAATAATTATGACAGGAACACCAGGAGGTGTAGGATATGGAAGAGAACCAAAAGTATTTTTAAAACCTGGTGATAAGATTGAAATTGAAATTGAGGGCATTGGAAAACTTTATAATAAAGTTCAAGAGTAACTATTAATTTATTAAAAACCGAAATTCATTTTATATTTTATATTCATATTTTCATATATAAAAAGCCACTTAAAATCCCAATTATTGGGATTTTGTTTTATATTCATAATAAATAATAATTTTTTAGTTGATTTTATGAATGATGTAATTATAAATTAACATTATTTAATTTTAATAAAGCCTTCTTTGATGATTTTGTTCAGAAGTGGAATTTGTTATTATATTAGCAAATGCTAAATTCACTAAATAATTAAAAAAATTCTCATACAAAATGGGGGGCATTTTATATGAGAATAAAATTATTATTATTGTAATTTATTTATTAAATCCTCATATTCCTTATCAAGTAAAAAATTTTTTATTTCAAATAAAGTAGGACAACCTTCCATTGGTCCCATTTTAGTAGTAGACATAGCTGCGGCTGCATTTGCAAATAATGCTGATTCTTGGGGTGATAAATTATTATTGTATGCAAATAAGAAGGCTGCATTAAAAGTATCGCCAGCACCTGTAGGATCAATACAGTTAACTGCAAAAGGTTTGATTTCCTTCACCTCATTATTGTTAGCAATAATGCTTCCTTTGGCACCTCTTTTAACAGCTATTAATTCAGGTCCAAAGGAAAGTGCTTTTTCAATTGATTTATTTAAATCATCAACAAAAAGTGAAGTAATTTCATTTTTACTGGGAAATAAAATATTAGCCTTTTTAATATAAGGAAGTAAAATTTCTTTTATTGAGTTTGAATTAGACAGCTCAACTCTAAAATTAGGGTCAAGAGAAATTTTACCATCATTTTTAATAACTTCTTCAATAGCATAATCACAAGCTTTTCTTATAGATTTACTAGATAAAATAGAAGAACCACTAATATGAAGCCACTTTACTTTTCCCCACTGTTTAAATTTAAATTGTTCGTTTTTAATATTATCTGTCTTAAGGTCAAAATGAAAAATATAATTTCTATCACCATTAGAATTATAACTAACAAAGGCTACTCCAGTATTTGCGTTATGTTTTCTTTTAACTCCATCTATATTTACTCCATCGTTTTGTAATCTGTTATAAAGAACATCACCAAATTTATCATTTCCAATTATACCAACCATAGCAGATTGCAAGCCCAATCTTGCTGCAGCATCAACGGTTATTACAGAAGCTCCACTAGGGAATGGTCCAATAAATGAATGAACTTCATCAAGTGGTAAATCAGGTTTAGGTCTCATTATTTCAACTTCCATAGCACCAAAAGAAAGTAAGTCGATCACTTTATATGCCTCCAGTTAATTAGCTAAACTCAATAGACTTTAATTAACAAATAAAGTTAAAATATTCGATAAAATTTATATAAAAAAGTTATTTAATATAGATGACAGGCAATATTTCGTTCTTCTGATAAGTATTGTAATTCAGGTTCTACCTCTCTACATTTATCATCAGCAAAAGGACACCGTGGTGAGAAGTTGCATCCTTTTGGTGGATTAACAGGACTAGGAACTTCTCCGGTTAAGGGTTCGC
>Ga0209925_1000128_pt1 | contig 37521 bp, 31 predicted proteins | sample SalPonR2_A_D1_MG_FD_185702 | JGI IMG/M metagenome (GOLD analysis project Ga0209925, IMG submission 185702) | Salt pond soil microbial communities from South San Francisco under conditions of wetland restoration - Salt Pond MetaG R2_A_D1_MG... ... | reverse complement strand
CGGTTCGCGTTTTTCTGCAAGATGGATGGTTTGCTGAGGGTGGTCAATTTTCGATTATCACAAGGCCAAAAATTGATCAGTTTTCGGTTATCATAATCAGAGGTCGCAGGACGGATCTCCTTTGTTAAAAACGTGGAAAGGCAGAGCTTGAGCCAGATTGAAATTGCCCGACATTTGCAAAAATTGAAGGACACTTTCAATTATAGCCACCGAGACCTGGAGCTTAAGGGCTTTGGTTCTCCGGCATCAATAACAAACGCATTGAAACTTCTTAAGCTGCCGGTGAAAATCCAGGACCATATCCATGAAGGGAAGTTGACCCCGGCACATTGCCTCCCTCTACTCAAGCTGGATGAGGAGGAAGTTCAGGAAGCGATGGCTAAACGCTTTATTGATCATGATCTTTCAGCTTCCAAAGCAAAGGGGCGTGTTAGCAACTACCTGAAAAAAGGCGAAACAAAACAGAGCAAAGAGGGAGTGGAGATCCCTGCCGCTGAAACGCCCAATGTATATTTCAAGGATGCCAGGGACATGTCGGAGCTTCCGGATGAAAGCATTCATCTGGTACTGACCAGTCCTCCATACGGGATCGGAATGGAGTATGAAAAGGAGCTTACACTCAAGGATATAGTGACTGCAAATTGTTCAGTGCTTGAGGAGAGTTGCCGTGTATTGGTTCCCGGCGGTGTTATGGCCATAAACGTGGCGGATCTCAACAACCACAAAAACGAGAAGGGAATTCGGGAATACATATTGGTCGGCTCCGGTTACCAGCAAGTGCTGCGTCAGCATGGTGTTTATCTCTCGGACATCATCATTTGGCACAAACAAAAGGCCTGGTCAAAAAGAAACCAGCTCTACAACGAGAACACAAAGCACACTTCTTACCGGACCATGGACAATTTCGAGCCGGTCTATGTTTTCCGTAAAGAGGGCGACCGACAGGAGCCTGAAGCGGATATTGCTGAACGCTCCTATCTCACAAAAGACCAGTGGAAAGAATGTGTTGACGGTGTGTGGAGAATAAACGCCCTAAACAAACAAGATGGGCATCCTAATCAATGGCCGGAAGAACTTCCCACCCGGTTGATCCAAATGTTCTCCTTTGTCGGCGAGACGGTGCTTGATCCTTTTCTGGGCAGCGGAACAACCTTGAAAGTGGCGAAGGATCTTAATCGCAATGCTGTTGGGTATGAGATTGCCGAAAAGTATAAGCAGGTCATCATGAAGAAATTGGGCATCGAGGATGTCCCACCAGCTGAGAATGAGGCCTCTGAGGAAGGCTTGGCGGCTTGCGCAGAGGAAGCTCCGAAGGCCGAGGTCTTTTCAAACGATCCAGCGTTAATCAAGGAGTTTTTCGAGCAGCAAGTCCCAAGAAAATCAACTGAGGCTTCTGCATCAGAAGCTTAACTCTAAAATGGCCAATTAAAGGGAACGGGGGAAATCCCCGTTCCCTGGCCTTTCAATTCTGCAGTCCTTAACTCGTAACACAGTAACGCATTTTTGCAGCATCAAGAATACTGAGGCACTGTTATGCAAGAATTCAACGGAAAAGTCTTTCTGAGGCAGGCTGAGTTGGCGGAAAGATGGGGCTGCTCTCAAGGCACAATCATCAACTATAGAAAAAAGGGATTGCTCCCTTTTTTTCGGTTGCCTGAAAGCAATAAGGTCTTATATCCTGTTACAGAAATTTTGGGGATTGAGAAGCAATACACCCGAAACAATTCAAAAACGAAAGGTGGTGATAGCCCAAATAAAGCTGAGATTAAAAAGGTAAAGCCGTGTGTATCATCTCCAAAGAAAGAATGGAGGATATAACATGGCGAAAAAGAAGCTAAATCATCATTTGTATCAAGACAATGTAAGCGGCGTGTGGTATTTCCAGAAAAAGATCAAAGGCTTTGATAAGCCTTATAAATTTTCTCTGGAAACCACATCAGTGACCGAAGCAAGGCGTAAGCGAGATGAATATCTCAAAGAAATCGAGTATCACGGATATCTCCCGACCGCCCAGGCGGAAAACCCGGGAGCATCGGATACGGGTAAAGTCTTTGGTGAAGTAGCTCAGAAGTGGGCTGGAATTGTTCAGACACAAGTCGAAGAGCCAACGTATGAATTATATAAAAGATTGATGAATGTTTACGTCTTGCCCCATTTCGGTAATCAGCGCATTGATACCATTTCAAGTCTGGATATTGAAATTTTTGTAAGCAAGCTGAAGGGCGGCAGTAAATTTAAAATGAACGTGCTGACACCTTTTCGGTCTGTTATGAAATTTGCCAAGAAACATAAAATTATCCTGCAAAATCCATTTGATGATGTCTCTCCAATTAAAAGGACCAAAGGAAAAGAGAAAAACTCGCTTAGCCTTAATGAGATCAACCAGTTTATTGATGCTCTGGATGATTTTTGGAAGCCATTGTTTATTGTATTGTTTTTTTCTGGCGTCCGGATGGAGGAGGCATCAGCGTTAAAGTGGAAGCGCGTAAGGTTTGAGGAAGGGATAATTCAAATTCGGGAAGTGCTTGTACGGCTTAAGGGTGGGAAGATTGTTATCAAGAAGCCCAAAACAGAAAGCTCAATCAGGGATGTCAAACTACCTGGTTTTATAATTGATGCACTTCGCGAGCAACGTAAACGGACCTGGAAAGGGAATGGGGACGACTTTGTTTTTTTGAATAGAGCAGGTCGCCCGATGTATCATCATACGCTGAATCAGAAGGTGTTTAAGCCGACGCTCAAAAAAATTGGCATTGATAGGAGTATTAGCCTGAAGGATACGCGGGCATCTTATATAACAAATGCAATGGATAAAAATGAGCGAATGAGCTTCATTCAGAAGCAGGTTGGCCATACAACTTCGGACATGATCGTACGGCATTATTACCGTTACACGCCTGCCCATGATGACGGGTCAAGGCTGGAAAACGCATGGAATTCTACCAGAGTTCTACCAGACCAAGACCCATCGTATTTTTAACTCACTGAGTTTAAATGATTTTTTTGGTCGGGGCGAGAGGATTTGAACCTCCGACTCCTTGCACCCCATGCAAGTGCGCTACCAGGCTGCGCTACACCCCGACGTCAATCAACGAATAGCAATTAACACGCCCCCGTTCGGATGTCAAGACAGAACTATGGATCCCCGCCGGCGCTTGAAATGGCCATATGGACACTTTTTTTAGGGTTACTTTCTGCAAAAATACCGCCGCGTCAGCGTCGGGCGCTTTTTTTCAAGACCGTCAGGCTTCCTCTGCAGGAAGGTTCGCTTTTAAGGCGGCAAAAAAATCACAATTATCCGGGACGGGGGCTGTGATCCAGAGTTTTTTGAGGCTCTTCAATTCGGTTTCCGCCAGTACCCGGCCAAGCAGGCGGGCAAGCCGTCTTCTGGGCAGCCGGCCGTGGCGGGTGGCCAGCAAAGGCATCCCCAAGGATTGAATGCCCCGGCGTTCAACCTCCTGGAAAACGCTGTAAAGGGCTTTTTCAACCCATTTTTCCCTGCACGTCGGTTCCTGATTAACGTCGTGCACGACGGCAAGCAGTCGGAGGGGCGTGCCTTTTTTGACGACGACGCTGCCTATCTTTTGGGGCTCAAAGTGCTCAAGTTCCCGCATCATCCGAATGGGGTGGACTTCTGTCGGCACTTCATCCGGATCTGCGCTCATGATCAGAAACGTGTCCTCCTCATAGGCCATCGCTTCCACGGCAAAGGGCGGAGATTCGGGCGGCGCCGCCACAATCCGGACCGGCCCGTAAAAGGCGGTTCGATATAAACCGCCGTTAATGACTTGAAGATTGGGTCTATCGTGATAGCTATTATTCATCGTTAAAACTAATATAACAGCGCGTGCTTCGGATTCAAGGAGGCGGTTATCACGATCCGGCCTTGACTTTTCATGAAAAGAATTTAATTTATTTTGTAAAAAAACCCCCTTTTTGAGGCAAGGAGCGGATTATGCCCATTTATGAGTTTGTTTGTGAAGAATGCAACCATCAGTTTGAAGAGTTGGTATTGGCTTCGGATAAAAAGCCGCCGAAATGCCCGAAATGCGAGTCTGAGAGGGTAAAGAAAATGCTTTCGGCCTGCGGGATCCGGCCGCACGGCATACCCACGGGCAGCGGCGGATTTAAATCCCCCTCCTGTTCGCCCAGCGGCTGAGCGATAGGCTCATAGGCTTCCGGGAGAAGCGAACAGTCGCACATATAAAACCGATAATTTTGTCATCGGAGGGCAAGATATCGCCTTTTTTTCATAAAAAGCAGAAAGATCATCCGGGATTCCGCGTGGGCGGGGATGTGGCGCCTTTTCCGGGCGTAGCCGCTGAGGCTTTGGCCGAGCCGGCGGGTATTCTTTTTATTCCTGTCCAGGCCGGCCGGATTCCGCAAGCATTCTAAGCCCTTCATAGTCAAGGAGCCGAATTTTTTTGCCGTTGACCCGGATCAGGTCCTTTTCACTCATTTTTTTCAGAATCCGGGACAGGGTCTCGGGAATGGTGCCCAGAAAACTGGCCAGGTGGCCCTTGGATATATGAAGGCACACCTCGGATGGGTTCTGCTGCTCTTTGGACAGCAGAACCAAATAGCCGGCCAGTCGTGCCGGCACCTCCTTGAGGGAAAGGTCCTCGATCTGGACGGTAAAGTCTCTGAGCCGCCTTGAGAGGACCGCCAGCATGTTTAATGCCAGGGTGGGATCGGCGCTGATAAGCTCGATAAAACGCCTTCGCGGGAAAAACAGCACACGGCTTTTTTTTACGGCCTCAGCCGAGGCCGGAAATACGTCCCCGGAAAACACGGGCACTTCGCCAAACGGCTCCCCCGGGCCGAAAATATGGAGGATCTGCTCCTTTCCCTCAAGGGATAGCTTATAGATTTTGACCTGGCCTTCAACAACGATGTAGAAGCCGTTACCCGGCTCCCCCTCCGAAAATATCAGCGCCCCTTTTTCCAGCGGTTTTTCCACGGCAATGGCCAGCACTGCCTCCAGGTGATGGGCCGGCAGTTCCTTGAAGAGAATGGATTGGGATGCGATGGTTTTATTCATTTTTCGCCGTTTAGACCTATCGGATGTTTCAGTCAATTTTTTCCCAAATTTAAAGTTCCCCCATTTTTTGATTTAAGTCAAAGAAATTCTTATTTATTATTTCAATCCGGCATAAGATCAAGGCGGTTGGCGTCATGGAATTTTCGCCTTTCTTTAACCTGAACAAATTATCCTATTCATGCACGGACACGAAACAGGCTTTGTTTTAAAGGGCTTTCGGAAAAACCGCTCCAAACCAATCCGTGGGAAAACAGGGTAAAGATATTATGCCGCCTGGGTGGAAAAGCCCCCAAATCTGATTAGATTAAATTAAATAGGCATGAGGAGTTTATTTGTATACAAATGAGACGATTTAGGGTGTATATCGATGAGCCGAAGCGCTGATTCCAACACTCGCCTTGTCTATACTTCCGAAGGCGGCCGCATGTGCCCGAAATGCGGAAGGCCGCTTAAAAAATGCATCTGCCGTAAGGAAAACGCCGCCTCCGCAGGCGACGGCTTTGTCAGAGTCCGGCGGGAGACCAAGGGTCGGAAGGGAAAGGCCGTGACGGTGGTTTCCGGGCTCTGCCTTGACGCCGATGCCCTCAGGCAAATGGGTAAACGACTAAAATCAAAATGTGGCAGCGGCGGTACCGTCAAAAACGGAATCATTGAGATCCAGGGCGACCATCGGGCGTTGGTTGTTGAAGAACTCGAGGGGGCGGGCTTTAGCGTCAAGCGCACAGGCGGTTGAACCCAGCCAATGACGGCATCCACCTATTTCTGGCATCGGGTCGTGGAAGGCCTCAACTTATATCATTTTTTATAAGGGGGAGTTATGCCCTATTTTAAAAGAGGAAATGCCAAAATCTATTTCCTTGAGCAGGGTAGTGGTTTCCCGGTCATTGCGGTCCACGGACTGATTGAAAATACCGCATATTGGCGTCTGCCCGGGGTAACCGATCGGCTGGCCGATGAGTTTCATGTGGTTTCCATGGATATGCGGGGCCATGGAAATACCAGGGTCAATGGCGAGTCCCCCGGCTACGACGAGGAAACGGTGGCCGCCGACATCCTTGCCCTTGCCGACAAACTGGGCTTTGACCGGTTTCACCTTCTAACCCACTCAACCGGCGGATTCGCCGCTGTTCGTCAGGCCATGAAGGACGACAGCCGGTTCGCCTCTCTGATTCTAACCGACAGCGGCTCGGCCACCTCCCCTTTTCAAGGGGATCCGGACAGTATTCGCAAGCTGAACGAGGCCTTTGCGAGGTCATTTGAAAACTATTCATGGCAGGAGATATTTGAGGGGTTAAAATCCAAACCCGGCCCGTTTTTTAGGGGAATCGTGGAATCCGGGCAGTCCGATGAGATGATGCAGATGGCCTTTGAGATGGCCAGACAGAACAACCGGCAGGAGATTGCCAAGTTTGTCCGCAGCTTTTATACGGATCCTGATCCCTGTAAAGAGGGGCTTGCGAATATTAGCTGCCCCACGCTGATTATCTATGGGGAAAAAGACGAAATGTTCATTCATTCCAGCCAGATGATGGCCGATCACATCAATGATGCGAAACTCATTCGATATGAAGGTATCGGCCATATGACGGCAATTGAGGCGCCGGATCGGTTGACATCAGATATATTGGCCTTCATTCGGCAGTCAAAAAGACGGTACTACGGTGCCGGCCCTTGATGGATGCCCGGCCATACCGATAAATCCATTGCATCCCTTCCTGTAAAAGACATTATTGATGGCTTCGTAAAAAGTCCAATATCTGCGTTGCGCTTCCGTCCCTCGGAATTTCACGTACGCCTATGTACGCTGCATTCCTCGGGATTTGCGTCGCCTTGATCTTGAACTTTTTACTTTGCCATCTAAAATCGACTTTTTACGAGATTGTCATTATTGGCGCCCACCGATTTTTTTTCTTGACAAATATAAGTTTATCTATATAATTAAATTAATTTATCAACATAAATTGATCTTTATAACAAAATAGATTGAAGCCAACTAAAAAATGGATCACCTCAAATACTTTAAAGCGCTTTCGGATGAAACCCGTATCCGTCTGCTCAATATCCTGCTCCGCCACGAGCTGAAGGTGGGTGAGCTGGTTGCCGTCCTTGGAATGGGGCAGTCCAGGATTTCACGTCATTTGAAGATTCTGGCGGCGGCCGGACTGGTTGAGAATTTGAGGGAAGGGGTCTGGGGTTTTTATTACATCGCGCGAAGCGGACCGGGGAGACGGTTTATTGATGCGGTCCGATACTTGTTCGAGGCGGACCCGGCCTATGAGGACGACATCAGAGAAGCGGATCGAATTATTGAAGAACGAAGGCTGAGTACGCTGCGATTTTTTGATCATATCGCCCCCCGATGGGACCTTTTCAAGGGCGAGATCCTGGGCGATTTTGATCTGAACCGGGCGATTTTCAAAAATACGGGGACCCATCGGGTCGGGGTGGACCTGGGCTGCGGGACGGGTGATTTGCTGGAGCCCATGAATCGGCATGCGGAAAAGGTAATCGGGGTGGACAGTTCGCCCAGAATGCTCGAAGAGGCCCGAAAGCAGTTCCAGAATGCCGGCGGTAACTTTGAAATCCGGCTCGGTGAAATCGAGCATCTACCACTGAGCGACGGCGAAGCGGATTTTGTGGTGATTTCGCTGGTGCTTCAGTACATGGCCAAACCGGCGGCCGCTATTGCGGAAGTCAGTCGCATCCTAAAGCCGGGCGGACTTTTTGTCATCGCTGATTTCGGAAAGCATGAAAATTCTGAGCTTTTTGAAAAATACGGCGCCCGCTGGCTCGGTTTTTCAAGGCGGGAGGTGGAAGACTGGCTGACACCGAATGGATTCGAGCTGCAAACGGTGGATAGTTATCCACTGGAAAAGGCACTGTCGCTCCATATCTATCACGCAATCAAAAACGTAAATAAGTGAAAATGCCGATCCGCAGACGGATCGGCCTAAACCCAAAGAAAGGATAATATTAACCATGCTAATGGAAGCAAAAGCAAACAACAAGGCGATCGTGCCGGAGCTCGATCTTTCACTGCCGTATCAGGTAGCCGATATTTCGCTGGCCGGTGACGGTTTCAAGGAAATGGAGCTTTCAGAAAACGAAATGCCGGGCCTGATGGCGGTCCGGGAAAAATACGGCAAGGATAAGCCGCTTAAAGGCATGAAGATTACCGGAAGCCTTCACATGACCGTCCAGACCGCTATGCTGATCGAGACGCTGCATCAGCTTGGCGCGGATATCCGTTGGGCCTCCTGCAACATTTTTTCCACCCAGGATCAGGCGGCCGCGGCTGTCGCCAAGGCCGGAACCGCCGCAGTTTTTGCCTGGAAAGGCGAGGCGCTCGAGGATTACTGGTGGTGTACGGAGCAGGCCCTGACATGGCCCGACGGCAGCGGCCCCCACATGATTGTTGATGACGGCGGCGATGCCACGCTTTTCGTCCATGAAGGGGTCAAGGCGGAGGCGGATCCTTCCCTGCTGGAAAAGACGTATGACGTCTATGAGTATCAGTGTGTCATCAACCGGTTAAAGGCATCGTATCAGCGCGACCCCCGGCACTGGCATCAGGTGGCGGATAAAATCCGCGGCGTTTCCGAGGAGACCACCACGGGGGTTAACCGGCTCTATCAGCTGGCCAGAAAGGGAGAGCTCCTGTTTCCGGCCATGAACGTCAACGATTCAGTCACCAAGTCAAAATTTGACAATATTTACGGCTGTCGGGACTCCCTGGCCGACGGGATCAAGCGGGCCACGGATACCATGGTGGCCGGAAAAACCGTTGTTATCTGTGGGTATGGAGATGTCGGTAAGGGCTGCGCCCAGTCCATGCGGGGCTTTGGCGCAAGGACCATTGTTACGGAGATCGACCCGATATGTGCGCTGCAGGCGGCCATGGAGGGCTTTGAGGTCTCCACCATGGAGGAGATGGCCCCAAAGGCGGATATCTTTGTAACCGCCAGCGGCTGCTGCGATGTGATCACGGGCAAGCACATGGAGGAGATGAGAAACGAGGCCATTGTCTGCAATATCGGCCATTTTGACCATGAGATCGAGATGAGCTACCTGGAGAACAACTGTGAGCGGACCCGTATCAAGCCGCAGGTGGACCAGTGGCATCTGAAATCCGGCCGATCTATTATCGTGCTGGCCGAGGGACGGCTGGTCAACCTGGGCTGCGCCACGGGCCATCCCAGCTTTGTCATGAGCAACAGCTTCACCAACCAGTCGCTGGCCCAGATTAAACTGGCAAGCGAGGATCTGGACAAACAGGTTTACACGCTGCCCAAGGAACTCGATGAAGAGGTGGCGCGGCTGCACCTGGCAAGACTCAGCGTAAAGATGACCCGGCTGAACGGGAAGCAGGCCGAATACCTCGGGGTCCCCGTAGACGGTCCGTTTAAGCCGGACCATTATCGGTATTAATATATATCCCCCTTGAAAACCGGCGCTTCTGTAGACTATATGCAGGCAGTGCCGGTTTTTTTATGGGTTACGCCTTGACGATCGGAGCCACCATTCATTATAAAAATCTATATGAAGGATAACAGCCACACCAATAATCGATCCCGCCCTCGGGTGACAATGGCTCGCGTCGTGGAGCGTCTCATGCATGTCAGGGCCGTAGGGAAAAACAATCCGGTCATTTTGGCCTTCTGCTTTTCCGATGCACTTGCCCTGAAAGCCTGTCTTGAGGGCTGCAAGGAAACAGAATCCATCCCTGTGATCATGGTGACCATGAACCAGGTCAATTCAGAAGGCGGCTATACCGGCCTTACCGCCGCGCAGTTTGTGCGGCGGGTCAATTGGCTGGCCGATAAAGCGGGCTATGACGGCCCCATCGTCTTTGGCCGGGACCACGGCGGGCCGTTTATCGTCGAAGCCCGCAAGCAGTGGCCCCGGGCCGAAGAGATGGCGTGGGTGAAGCAAAATATTACCCGGGATCTAGAGGCCGGCTTTACCTGCTGGCATGCCGACGGGACCAGCGGACGGGACGATGAGCTGGAAGACGGCCGTCTGCCGGTATCTGTAATAGCGGATACGACCCTTGAACTGATCGATTTTTGCGAGCAGGAGCGAAAACGCCTGGATCTCGCCCCCATTGCCTATGAAGTCGGCTCCGAAGAACAGCAGGGCGGGCTTACCGAGCCGGATGCGTTCGATCAATATCTCTTCCTGTTGAAGCACGGGATCAGGGAAAAAGGCCTGGAAAATGCCAGAATCGATTTTGTGGTCGCCCAGACCGGGACCCACATGAAACTGCATTATGAAGAATCATCAAAGGCCTTTGAGCTGGTTCAGGCCGGTTTTCAGCCGCACCGGGTGGAAATACTTGATAAAATAGCCGAAAAATACCGTTCAGGCAATCTGAGGCTGCTGTTCACCCAGCACTATTCAGACCATATGACTCCGGATGATGCGGCCGCCCTGCGCCGCTTCGGCGCAGGAAAGGCCAATTTCGGGCCTGAGATGACCATGCCAGAGCTCAAGCTGCTTCTGCAATGGGAGACAGCGGAACGGGAGGCGCTTGGGAAGGAGGGGGCAGCACATAGCGCCTCGCATTTTCGGACGGCCATGCTTAAACAACTCGACTGCCGGCCGGATTTCTGGTTAAAATTTATCCCCGATGGCATAGAACCCAACGAAAGCGGAGGAGCGCCGTCAATTTTTGATTTTACCCCCCATGTCCAGGACGCCCTGATTATCTTTCGGGGCAGGTATGTTAAAAGCCATCCTCAATGCCGCAAAGCGGCGGATAGGCTCCTCGAGAACGTCGCTGCACTGGGCATCGATCAAAACCCAAGGCAAACCGTCATCACAAAAATCAAGACCCGGACTATCCATCCCCGGTTGGCGCAATTCCAGATGCCGCACCTGCTGGAAATTTAAAAAACGCCTGCCAGCGGTTCACCGCATTCCGGGCAGCGGCCATCTTCAGAAAGGTCTACCGACGCGCCGGCAGCCCCCCTTTTGATCAAAAGCCGGTTGCAGCCGGGACAATAGGTATCCACCGACTCCCCGGGCACATTGCCCAGGTAGATGTGCTTCAGGCCGGCGGCTTTCCCCAATTCATAGGCGGTTTTCATCACGGACAGCGCAGTGGGGTCTAAACCGCTATATTTGTAGTCTGGATGAAAGCGGCTGATGTGCCATGGGATATTCGTATCAATGCCGGCGAGAAAATCGGCGATGCCTTTGATTTCCTTTTCTGAGTCGTTGCTGCCGGGCACGATGAGGGTGGTCACCTCGAGCCAGATGCCCAGATCTTTCAGGGTGCGAATGGTATCAAGGACGGGCTGCAGCCGACCGTGGCAGATATTCTTGTAGAAATCTTTATCAAACGCCTTCAAATCCACATTGCATGCGTCCAGATACGGCTGGATGGTCTCGAACGCGTCTCTCGTCATAAAACCGTTGGTGATAAATACGCTGGCAATGCCTTCGGCTTTTGCCAGACGGGCCGTATCATAGGCGTATTCAAAGAATACCGTCGGTTCGGTGTAGGTATAGGCGATGCTCCGGCAGCTTTTTGACTTTGCCGCTTCGACGATTTTTTCCGGCGACAGTTCAATCCCGCGGATTCTGTCACCGGAGCGTCTATTGGCTTGAGATATTTGCCAATTCTGGCAGAATTCGCACTGAAAATTGCATCCCATGGTGGCAAGGGAAAATGAGCGGCTTCCGGGAAGGAAATGGTAAAGCGGCTTTTTCTCTACGGGGTCCGCATTGGCGGCGATAACCTCTCCGTATGCATGGGTATACAGCGTGCCGTCGAGGTTCTGTCTCATGCCGCAGGTACCGAATTCGTTCGGCTTGATGCGGCAGTGATGACTGCACAGGTAGCAATGGACCTCGCCATCCTTGTCCTTGATGCGTTCATAAAGCATGGCCTCGCGCATATCTAACCTCTCTTTAGGCCAAATTTTCTAATACCTAAATTGAGCGTTTCAATTTAGGTAATATCAAATTAATCATTTATCCCTGTTCTGTCGAAATTTGCCCGGTTAACCGGTGGCCATTCCATCCGAATGCTGCCATATTTTGAAGCGCCGTGGGGTTTGCATATGCCGGTTGAGATGTTAGTTTCATTTTATAAGGCTGATGGCTTCGTAAAAAGCGATTTATATCGCAGCCGCGGCATTTTTGCAGAAAAGTAACTTGCGACCGTCTTACTCTTACTCCAAAAAAATGGGCACAAGTTCCTTGACATCGACCGGCGGCAGCGAGTTTTGTCATTTCGAGCGGAGCGAGAAATCTTGAACAACCAAGGTTCCTCGTCGCTTTCGCTCCTCGGCCTGACAGAGAGCTAAGCTTCTGGAATATTAATATATATTTTCAAGTTACTTAGAAGTGTCCCCCGGGCTTGCGGTCCCGGGGGGGTACTTCTAAGGAACTTCAGGTGTTAGGTTTTGGGTATTGGGTATTGGGTTAAAAAAATCAAAAGCTTAGTGCCTTAGTGCCTTTAACCTGTCGCAAAAGTTCCTTTCTGCAAAAATACCGCACCAGCGCAATCGATAGACTTTTTACGAGATTGTCAAGGCTGGAGAAAGGCTGGCGGCAGGCTGCCAGCTAAAACCGAAACCCATTGAGCGTTTTAGGTGCCCTGATGCATCCCCTGATTGATACCCATACGCATCTCTATGACGAGAGCTTTGACGCTGACCGCTCGGAAGTGATTGAAAGAGCCCGATCGGCGGGGATTGAACAGATAATCACGGTCAGCGAAAACGTCGACGACGCCCGGCGCAATCTGGCGCTTGCCGATCGGCATACGGAGCTTTTCCCGGCTGCCGGGCTGTATCCGACCTACCTGGATTTTGATGCCGCAGACGGCATGGGTGAGTTTATCCGTCGAAACAGAGACCGATTGGTGGCCATCGGTGAGGTGGGTCTGGATTACTGGGCGGTTCAGGATGAAAGCGAAAGGGACATCCAGCGCCGAATTTTAGAGGCCTTTGTCGATCTATCCCTTGAGCTGGATCTGCCGCTCAATGTCCATTCCCGCTCAGCGGGCCGGCATGCCGTGGATCTTTTATTGAAAAGGGGGGCGAAAAGGGTGCAACTTCATGCATTTGACGGCAAGGCCGGAGCCGCTCAGCCGGCAGTTGAGGCCGGGTTTTTCTTTTCCGTGCCGTCCTCCATCAAGCGCTCACGCCAGAAGCAGAAGCTGGTACGCCAGTTGCCGCTCTCATCTCTTTTGCTTGAGACCGACAGCCCGGTGCTGGGTCCGGAGCCTGAAAAACGGAATGAGCCGGCGAACGCGGTGATAGCCCTTGAAATGATCGCGGAAATCAAGGATATCAGCAAAGAGGCGGTCGCCGAGGCGGTATACGACAACAGCCGACGGCTTTACGGACAAATATTTTAAAATAAACACCCCCTCCCTCATACCCGCAAGAGGCGTTTTTATTGAAATATTGAATCTATTTTGCAAAAATAATTTAAAGAATTAATATGGGTATACGATCAAAAGTCATGAGTGTTCAGGATAGGTTTGAAAATGCCAGAAAGGAGGACGCCTATGGGAGAAGAAATGGAAGTTGGATGCGCCCGGCCGACAGGCGGTCCGGTCGGTGAAAGTGCGGAAGAATCGACAGCAACAAATGAATCAGCACCGGTAAAGGAGGCTAAGCCTATGATCCAGGTTGGTAAAAAGGCGCCGGATTTCGCAGCTCCGGCATATCAGAAGGGCAAGTTCATTTCAGTCAAGTTGTCCGAATATTTAGGTAAGTGGGTTGTGTTGTGTTTCTATCCGGGGGACTTTACGTTCGTTTGAGCGACTGAAATTTCGGCAGTTGCCGAAAAATATGGGGAGTTCCAGAAGTTGGGTGTCGAAATCCTCTCTATGAGTATAGATAGCGTATTTGTCCACAAAATGTGGGATGACAATGAACTCTCCAAAATGGTGGATGGCGGCATCCCTTTTCCCATGCTCTCTGATGCCGGCGGACAGGTCGGCAAAGCCTTCGGCATATTTGACGAGGCGGGCGGCGTCGAAACCCGGGGACGATTTATCATTGATCCGGACGGGATTGTCCAGGGCTACGAGGTGTTGAGCCCGCCGGTGGGCAGAAATGTTTCCGAATCTCTTCGGCAGATCCAGGCTTTCCAGCATATAAGGGAAACAAAGGGCGCTGAAGCGACGCCTTCCGGCTGGAAACCCGGAAAAGCGACCCTAAAGCCCGGGCCGGACTTGGTTGGAAAAGTCTGGGAGGTATGGAAAACCGATATGGCTTTTGATTAATTTTGGCCCATCGTTTTTTCCGCAGGCAAACAGCGGGGCATCGCCCCGCTGTTTTAGTTTGGGGCGCAGGATATAATACAAAAATTTTTTTGACAACGGAGGAATCGGAGTAATTCTACATTAAGATAGCTCCCGATAAGTTAACCCCCCGGCCAAATGTTTGATCCCAGGCGGTCGGTTTTACAGCTGATCTGCGGCTAGACCTTTCATAAGGCGATTGGCAAGACCAATAAACACACCCTGTCGGGTATCACGCGCCGATACGATATCCGGTGGTTTTTAACCTTAAACTGAATTATTTATTCGGGAAAGGAAGGTAAAAATGCGAAAAAAAAATCTTGTTATCGCCTTTTGTTTAGGTATAGGCGGGATGGTGACAGTGCTCTGCGGCCTTGTTATGGCGGAGAAAATGATGCCTATGGAGGGGCAAACCTACATGCCGGTGGTGATTGAGAAGAGCTTCGAAGAAATCATGGAAATGGACGTCGAAGTCAAACCGAAGTACGACGAACGCCAGCAGGAGCTGTTGGAAAGACGATATGATTTAAGCGACATGCCGTCCGATACCATGATGTCTGCCGGTCGCAAACCGGTTCAGAAGGGCGTGCGGGTCAAACTGCACGGGGATGTCACGTGGGAGGAGTTGTCGGAAATGACGCCTGCGGAGATCAAGAACAAGGGCCTCTTCCCGATGGGGTTCCGGCCCCTGCCGCATTCGAAACACGGCACAGGGGGGCAGGTATTTCCGCAGAACCAAATTGATGCGATGCAGGAACTTGAAAACAGAAATCTCGAGCGTTTTGACACTGAATTCGATATCCCCACGCACTTCACGCCGGAGTATCCGCCGCCAATCTATTTAACCAACCGTCCAGACTTGGGGGATGTCTCTCAGGGCAAGGTCCTTTCAATCAAGAACTATTATGAAATTTTTAACGGCATTCTTACCCCCGTTCAAATGGAAGGCATGCGGCTGCTGCTCACCCCTTTTCCGCAGCAGCAGTTTAACCAGACGGAGGATCGAAAGGTCGAAGAACCGAGCTTGGGCGTGTCGTGCCTCGACTGCCATGTAAACGGGCATACCAATGCGGCATTTCACCTGAACCCTGATACAAGGCCGCAGGCAGCCCGGATGCGGCTGGACACGGTTAGCCTCAGGGGCATGTATAACCAGCAGATCCACGGATCAAAGCGGTCTCTGCGCTCGATTGAAGACTTCACCGAGTTTGAACAGAGAAGCGCTTATTTTGACGGCGATCATGTCATTGCGGCCAAAAAGGGCGTAAACCTGCCTGACCGCGCCAGCCAGGTGGCAATGATGGCCCAAATGCAGAATATGCTCGACTTCCCGCCGGCGCCCAAGCTTGATCCGTCAGGGCGTTTGATTAAGGAAAAGGCGAGCGATAAGGAACTTCGCGGAGAAGAAATTTTCTTTAACAAGGGACGCTGTGCGGAATGCCATCCGGCGCCCTCTTATACGAATCATGAGATGCAGGATCTACATTTGGAAAGATTCTATGCGTCTGAAATGATTAGTGATCATTACAGCATTCCGGATGGCCCGATAAAAGCATTCACCCTCCGCGGGATCAAGGATTCTCCGCCATATCATCATGACGGCAGGCTTTTAACGCTTGCGGATACGGTCGAATTTTTTAATCTGGTCTTGGAGTTGGAGCTCACCCAGCAGGAAAAGAAGGACTTGCTTGCTTTTATGCTGTGCCTATAACAACCGGGACAGCATCAGAATTTGATGAAGTCCTCAGGCATTGAAAATAACCGGCGTTAGGTATTGCCTGAGCCTGCCCGGATAAAGGCGGGCTGACTAAATATATCGTATTGTCCCCGCCTTCAAATAAAAGCCCCCGCCAGATGTCCGGGCGGGGGCTTTTATTGATTCCTCTTGATGACGCTCACCCGCCAATGGGGGGAGAAGTCATCATCTGTGCCGCTTATTTCAGGATCAGGAATTGACAATCTCGTAAAAAATTGATTTTAGGATGGCAAAGTAAAAAGTTCAAGCCCCGTTTAAGATCCGAGGGATTCAAGCGCCACACAGATATTGGACTTCCGAGGAACTCGACAATATTTAACCTAAATTGAGCGTTTCAATTTTTTGAAGGTTTAATTTTTATTTTAGACGCTTTCGCTGCTGTCATTCCGAGGAGTAAAAGCGACGAGGAATCTTGATTGCTAAAGATTCCTCGCTGCCGCTCGAAATGACAATGCGGATGTTTTTTAGAGTTACTTTCTGTAAAAATACCGCACCAGCGGAATAAATCGCTTCCAAGGAACTCGACAATATTTAATATTATCTTAGAAGCTTCCGCTGCTGTCATTCCGAGGAGCAAAAGTGACGAGGAATCTTGATTGCTAAAGATTCCTCGCTGCCGCTCGAAATGACAATGCGGATGTTTTTTAGAGTTACTTTCTGTAAAAATACCGCACCAGCGGAATAAATCGCTTTTTACGAAGCCGTCAAGATTGAAATAACCGCAAGGCAGAGAGCCGCGAAGATTTTGGCTGAAAAACGCTTCTCCAATGTGGCAGGTTTTGATGACGCCCCTTTTGCCAGGGATTACAAGGGAAAAGTAAGGCTTGTGGGCACGGTTTACGCGGCCCTGCGATTTGACGGGGTGTTGATCGGAGAGGTGGAAAAAGACGGCTTTGATGCAGCCGCCCAGCTCGCGAGGCTGGTTGGCGATTCCAGATTTAACGGGCACATTCAGCTCATCATGCTTCAGGGGATCGCCTTTGCGGGCTTTAACGTGGTGGATGTGTTTTCCCTGTATGAGCAGCTGGGGCTTCCTTTGCTCGTTGTCGCCCGCAGGAAACCGGACATGGCCTCAATCCGCAGGGCGCTTTTATCCCATATTGAAGAAGGAAAAGAAAAATGGGCGGTGCTTGAACGCCTGGGCGAAATGGAGCCGCTGGGCAGCGTGTTCGTTCAACGGGTGGGCCTGTCCCTGGCTCAGGCCTCGGAGGTTCTGGAGCAGTTTGTTGTTCACGGCAATATCCCCGAACCCCTGCGAACCGCCCATATTATCGCCGGGGCGCTGGCGTATGGGCATAGCCGGGGGCATGTCTGACAGCCCCCCGCAGCCGTCGATAGCAAACAAAAACAAGGAAGGAATAAGGAGCAAATCATGGCGGGTATGGAGAAAATCGGAAAAAAAGCGGCCTATATGGGCAGGCTTCCGCATGGCGCGGATCTTTTGGAGGCTTTGACAAAAATATGCACGGACCGGGGGATTGAATGCGGCCGGCTTGAGGCCATCGGCGCCGTTCAGAGGGCGCGTATCGGCTATTACGATCAAAAACAGCGGCAATATCAATTCAATACGCTGGATGCCCCAATGGAGATTCTGAAGCTTTCGGGAAACGTCTCTTTAAAAGAAGGCGCCCCCATGGTGCATGCCCATATCACCCTTGCCGACGATAAGGGCCGGGCCTTTGGCGGTCACCTGGCCCCCGGAACGATCATATTCGCGTGCGAATGCGTGATTGAAGCATTTGACGGCCCGCCTTTCAGTCGGGGCCATGATGAAGAAACGGGCCTTGCCCTCTGGGATATGTAGTATTGGAAGTATTAGAATGAACCCGGTTGTCGAGGTCAGAGATGTATACAAGGCATTTAAAACCGTTCAGGCGGTGAGGGGCGTCTCCCTTGCCATTGAAAGGGCCCAGTTTACCGCTCTTCTCGGGCCAAACGGCGCGGGTAAAACCACGCTGGTAGAGATGATCGAGGGCATCCAGAAGCCTGACCGGGGTGAAATCCGCATACTCGGTAAAGAATGGAAGTCAAATGCGGATGAGCTTCACCGGGCCATCGGCCTGTCCCTGCAGGAGACCCGCTTTATCGACAAGCTAACGGTTTGGGAGACCCTAAGGCTGTTCGCCAGTTTCTATGATCTCGGCAAATCGCGGGTGGGCGAAATTTTAGGGATCATCGGCCTCGCTGAAAAGCAGAATGCCTATACGGTAAACCTTTCCGGCGGCCAGCGCCAGCGGCTGGCGCTAGGGCTTTCCCTGATCAACCGGCCCAAGATCCTGCTACTGGATGAGCCCACGACGGGCCTGGATCCCAACGCCCGCCGGGAGATCTGGTCGATTCTGCTGGACCTCAAGGAGCGTACCCGGACCTCGCTGATCCTGACCACCCATTATATGGAAGAGGCGGAGCATCTCTGCGACTATATACTGATCATGGATCGGGGCGAGGTATTAAAGGAGGGTACGCTGGAGGATTTGCTGGAAGCGGATCACGGGGATAAGGCGGTTTCTCCGGAAGATAGGCAATGCCGACGAAAAACTCTAGATGATCTGTTTACCTCCATGACGGGCAGGCGGTTGGATGAATAGGTGGTTTCAGCCCATACAGATGGCCCACTTGGTGGCCGCCCATTTTAAGGAGGTGATCCGGCAGCCGGCGGTGATTTTCTGGGGGATCATTTTTCCGATTCTTATCTCCCTAGGCTTGGGCCTCGCATTTACCCAGCAGGCAGATGTCGAACGGCATGTGGCGATTATCTCCGAGGATGAAGGCGCCGGGGTCCATGAAACGAAGGCCAGAATCGATGGTTTCCTCGAAGCCTATGCCATCCCTATACAAGCCGGTGAGGCGCAAGGCGCCCGTTATCGGTTGACCCTGCCGAACGATCGAACGGGGGCCACGCGGTTCGTCTTTTTTGAGACCGACTGGCAGGAGGCCATGAAACTGATAAAGCGTGGCAATATAAGCCTTATCATAACAGAAGAGAACCGGGGGATCCGGTATCATTTTGATCCCGCCAATCCGGAAGCCCAAATCACCTATCTCGAGCTCTCCAAAATACTTTCCGGAGACGGCCCGCCCGGCGAAGTGATCGGCAGAAATGTCGATCCCCTGACCGTCGAGGGATCCCGTTATATCGATTTCCTGGTTCCGGGGCTTATCGCCATGGGAATCATGATGTCGTGCATGTGGGGAATCAGCTACGGGATGATCGAGAAGCGGTCCAAAAAAATGCTGCGCCGCATGGTGGCTACGCCCATGCGAAAATCCCATTTTCTGATCGCCTTGATGGTGGTGAGGATCGCCATGAATTTTATCGAGGCGGGGCTTTTGTTCTTATTCGCCTGGCTTGCCTTTGACATCTCGGTTCAGGGGAGTCCGGCCGCCCTGTTCGCTATATTTATCGCGGGCAATATGGCCTTTGGCGGCATCGCCATACTGGTCTCTTCGCATACCGCCAATACGGAGATCGGAAACGGCCTGATCAATGCGGTGGTGCTTCCCATGTCGGTGCTTTCCGGCATTTTTTTCAGCTACCACAATTTTCCGGACTGGAGCCTGCCGGTGATAGAAAAACTGCCGCTGACGCTTCTGACCGACGGGATTCGAAGTATCTTCATTGAAGGGGCGGGGTTTGCCGAAACCGGGGCGTCCGCCATGCTATTATTTACTATCGGCATCGTCTTTTTTTCAGTTGGACTGAGGGTGTTTAAATGGCACTAGGCCATCAGTCCAGAAATTTTTGAAGGAAAGGCAGGCGGTTATGCGAAACCGATTTTTTTTGCCGCGTCCCTGCAAATGTGCTATATATTCCCAATTTATTTTATCGGAACAGGCCTGATGGTTTCCTGAAAAAAGGTTTCTTCCGCAGCCGCGGTATTTTTGCGGAGCGTAACTCTAAAAAACATCCGCATTGTCATTTCGAGCGGCAGCGAGAAATTTTGAACAATCAAGATTTTTCGAACAAGTGCCCTGGATAAAACCCATTGGAGAAACAATGATGAACCAGTCGATTCGAATTATGCCGTGCCTGGATATGCTGAACGGGCGCGTTGTCAAAGGTGTACATTTCGTGGATATAGCAGATGCCGGGGATCCGGTTGAATGTGCGCGGGCCTATTGCGCCGCCGGTGCGGATGAACTGGCGCTGCTTGATATCACGGCCACGGTGGAGGGCCGGGCCACCATGCTGGATGTGGTCAGACGCGTGGCTGATGCCGCCACCGTTGCATTTACGGTGGGCGGCGGGGTCTCGGATGTGAACTCCGCGGAGCAGATACTGGCGGCGGGCGCGGATAAGGTTTCTACCAGCAGCGCGGCTTTTCGCAAGCCGGAGCTGATTCCGGATATGGTGAAGGCCTTTGGAGCGGATAGGGTCACCGTAGCCATTGACGTCGATCAGAACCCGGCCATGGCCTCGGGCTATGAGGTCTATATTGACGGGGGCAGAACCGCGACGGGCGCGGATGCCATCGAATGGGCGAAACGAGTGGATGGATACGGGATTCCCGTCATTTTGCCGACCAGCAAAGCCGGTGACGGCGCCCGTACCGGCTACGATCTACCGGTGATCCGGGCCATGAGGCAGGCAGTCTCGGCCGAAATCGTGGCTTCCGGCGGGGCGGGGAATAAGGCGCATTTTTATGAAGCCGTAGACGCGGGTGCTACGATTCTGCTTGCCGCATCCGTGTTTCATTTCGGATTGGTCGACATCGGCGAGTTAAAGGCCTACCTGCAAAAGCAGGGCGTACCTGTGAACCGGGCCGGCGATTAACATCCTTTTGGCGGGCCCTATTTTTATTTTATGGCCCTCAAACGGGTCGATCAGTTACTGTCGAGCCGTTTGGAAAGGATCTCTTTTAAGCGCCTGGGATTGGCCTTCCCCTGCGAGGCCTTCATGGCCAGCCCCATAAAAAACCCGAGCACCTTAGAGTTGCCATTTTGATAGGCCGCCACATCATCGGGATGATCGGCCAGGATGCCATCCACGATGGCCTCGAGCCTATCCGAGTCTGAGATCTGCTGATATCCGCCCTTGGCGACGATCTCTTCTGGCGGGGCCTCACTTTCCAGCATCTGTAGCAGTACTTCCCGCGCCGCCCCGGCATTGACTCGCTCTTGATCGATCAGCGACAACAGAGCGGCAAAATGTTCAGGGGTCAGGCAGGTATCGGAGAGGCTCTGGCCGCGTTCCTTGAGGGCCGGCGTGACATGGCCGGTGATCCAGGTGGCGGCCTTGTGAGGGGTTGCCACCTGTTTGACGGCGGCTTCGAAAAACTCGGCCATATCCCGTTCCTGGCTCATGGCATGGGCTTCGTTGGGGGCCAGGCCGTAATCGGCCATAAACCGTTCGGCTTTTTGGGCCGGCATCTCCGGGAGTTGCTGCCGGATTTTTTCCAGCCACTCGGCATCCATTCGGATGGCGGGCACTGATGGATCCGGTACGCAGGGGCCGGCAAATTTTTCACGCATCGGTGTGGTGATGCGCTTATCAGGATCCCACAGCCGAGTGTGCAGAGTGACAGGCTCTTTCCGTTCCAGGCATTCGGCCTGCCGCAGGATTTCATAGGCGATGGCGTCGCCCACATGGTGGATGGAGTTCATGTTTTTGACTTCCACCTTGGTGTTTAAAGCTTCCGTGCCGGCCGGGCGCAGGGAAATATTGGCATCGGCCCGCATGGTACCCTGCTCCATGCTGCACTCCGTACATCCGGTATAGCGCAGCCGGGTTCGAAGGGATTTTAAAAATTCCATGGCCTCGTATGGACTGCGCATATCCGGCTCGGTGACGATTTCAATCAGGGGCGCACCCGCCCGGTTGAAATCCACCAGGCTGATGGGGGTTCGCCCCTCGGTCTCATGGACCAGGCGGGCCACATCTTCCTCCATGTGGATGTGATGGATACCCAGACGCCGGGCCTCCCCGTTTTCGCCGATAATATCGATCCAGCCGTTTACCGCCAGGGGTTTGTGGTGCTGGGAGAGCTGGAACCCTTTGGGCAGATCGGGATAATAGTAGACCTTCTGGTCAAAGGCGCTTTCTTCGGCAATGGTGCAGTTGGCGGCCAAACACCCCAGTACCGCCTTCTCCACGGCTTCGCCGGAAAGCCGGGGTATGGCCCCGGGCAGCCATAGGCAGACCGGGCAGGTGTTGCGGTTTGGCGCGTCCCCCGGCTGATTGGGACAGTCGCAGAAAAGCTTGGTGGCGGCATTCAACTGTACATGGATTTCAAGACCGATGATTGCTTCGTATTTATTGGTATCCGGGTTCATTTGTTGCCGTCTCCCTGGATGCGGGTATATATTCTTTGGCCGGCAGTCAGCACCTGTGCATCGCTCAAGCGGGGACCGATGAGCTGCAGGCCGAGATCGGTCTCGCCGTCCCGGGCCACTGCCGGTATGCAAAGGGCGGGCAGGCCGGCCAGGTTGGCCGGCAGGGTCAGCCCAAAGGCGGTATAGGTTTCCTCGATGGTCTCGGCCCGTTCGGGTTCTGCGTGGGGCAGGCGTACGGGCAGGGCCAGCAGGGGCGTCGCTTCAAACAGATCATCGAGCCGGCTTACCAGCTTCCGCCTCAAAATACAGGCGTTTTCAAAGTCCGTGTAATTTTCGAACTGGAAATAGGCGCCCTGGAATAAAAAGGACTTGATTCGGGTGCCGAATGCCTGACTTCGGGAGTTGATATACATTTCGTTCCAGTCCCGGCCGTCCTCCGCGCGACATCCGTAGCGGACCCCGTCATATTTGCCGCAGGAAGAAGAGGCTTCCACGGAAGCGATGACCTGGTGGGCTGCGGAGAACAGATCAAAGCCGGGCAGGTCTGTCTCCTGGATATCAAATCCGGCATCAAACTCGGCTTGAGCCATACGCCCAAGAGCGGCATCGACGGCTTCTATCGCCGATGCTGGCAGATACTCCCGGATCTGGCGGGGCATTCCGATCCGGTTGGCCCCGTTTTCGGAAGCCGCTACGGGACCTATGGGCTGAGGGGACGCCGCAGGCATGGAAAAATCGTTTTCATCCGGTCCGGCCACAGCCTCAAGGGCGGCTGCGATCTCGGCAGGATTTGGGGCGATAAATCCCGTGCACTCCATGGAGGGCACCAGCCCCACCAGCCCGAAGCGGGAAACCAGCCCGTAGGATGGTTTGAATCCATACCAGCCGGCAAGGCAAGCGCTCATGCGGGCTTCGCCCAACAGATCGGTCACCAGCCCTACGCGTCCGTAGCCGGCGGAAAGGGCCCCGGCCATGGTGTTTCCGTTTATCCCGAGTCCCAGTTCCGCCATGTGGGTGCTGCCGGTAAGACAGGCGCCAGCGGTTTTTGCCCGGGCGACGGTAGTTGCATCCATTACCGCATGAAAACCGGCCAATGCCCGGGATCCGGCATCTGTAAGCCAGTCCTTTACGGAAAGATCCGGCTGAACAAGGATCTGTGTGCCGGCCAAAGCCCCTTGCCGAGATGCCTGCAGGGGGGATGCCGGTTGATATGTAAAGAGATCGGAATCCATATTCGTCCTTTTTTATTGTCCCAGAACCGATGCGACTTTGAAATATCCACCTTTAACGGCGGGGGCGTTTTCCAATAGACGCTTGTTCTCCGATAATTCAGAGATCCTGGCCGTCGTACCGGGGCGGAACCGGTTGGATGCCGGCAGCACGGAAAAAAGCGGCTCGGCTGATTCGCCGGTGTTTTGCGATGCCTCCCGGTTGACCCTTTCGGCCAGGGTTTTGGCCTGCGCCACGGCCGTCCGGATTTCCTCGCGTTCTGCGTCTTCAATACCGATGCGGGAGACCCAGGATAAAGACGCCACAGGGTCTTTTTGCCGGCCGGCGCCGGGCAACGGGGCGTCGTCCTTGATGTCGAGCAGTTCCAGCTCGGCCAGCTGCTCCCGGGATACCGGAGCCGGGGCCTGGGTCAGGGGGCAGAAGGCGCTGCGATTTTTGGGAAATGCGATGACCTCCCGAATGGAGGGGGCGGACAAAATCATGGCCGTGATCCGGTCCAGCCCCAAAGCCATGCCGCCATGGGGCGGAGCCCCATATTCCAGGGCCTGAAGAAAAAATCCGAATTTTTCCGCCACATCCTCCTCGGTCAGGTCCAGGGCCTGAAAGATTTTGTCCTGCAGGCGCCGATCATTGATACGGATGCTCCCGCCGCCAGTTTCCTCGCCGTTAATCACCAGATCATAGGCCCTGGATTTGAGATCCAGCAGGGCATCCGTATCCGTTGGATCGAAGTCGGTCTGATCCGGCATGGTGAAGGGGTGGTGGCTGGAGGTCACGCCGGTGTCTGTAGCCTCGAATAGGGGAAAATTTGTTATCCAAAGGGGTTTATAAACTCCCTCGGGAATCAATTCCAGCCGCCGGGCCAGGTGCAGGCGGAGCTGGCCCAGGGCCGTGCAGACCAGGTGCCAGGAGGCATCGGCGATCATCAGGATCACGTCGCCGGTTTCCGCACCGAAGCGTTCCAGGATCCGTTTCTGCTCTGTTTCGCTGAAGAACTGGACAATGTTGCTCTCCAGGCCGGCATCGGCCACCCGCATCCAGGTCATGCCCCGGGCGCCGAATCCGGGCACGATTTCTTTGGCATATTCGTTTTGCAGGATATTTTTGCTAAGGTTGCCGGACTGGCCCTTGACGTTGATGCCCTTGATACATCCGCCCCGCTCCATGATCTGTCTGAAAATGGCGTAATTGGTGTCAGTGAAAATGTCCGTGGCATCAACGAACGTCATGCCGAATCTCAGGTCGGGCCGGTCGCTTCCCGCCGTGTTCATGGCATCGGTCCAGGTCATGCGGACAAAGGGGCGGGGCAGGTCAATGCCGCCTACGGCAAACATTCGCGCCACCAGTTCCTCGAAAACCCGGTAGACGAATTCCTCGTCGATAAACGCGGCCTCCAGGTCAAGCTGGGTGAATTCGGGCTGGCGGTTGGGGCGCAGGTCCTCATCCCGGAAACACCGGACAATCTGGTAATAGCGCTCTACACCGCCCACCATTAGCAGCTGTTTAAACAGCTGGGGCGATTGGGGCAGGGCGTAAAAGCTGCGGGGGTGGTGGCGGCTGGGTACGATGTAATCCCGCGCCCCCTCCGGGGTGCTGCGGGTCAGCATGGGGGTTTCGACCTCGATAAACCCCTGTTCGTCCAGAAAATTGCGGATGGCCCGGATAATGGCATGACGTTTGAAGAGTTGGCGCTGCATGGACGGCCGGCGAAGGTCCAGATAACGGTACTGGAGCCTCAGGTCTTCGGCGACGGCTTGATCCTGCCGCACCGGAGCGCCGGCCAGCATGGATTTCTCCGATATGGTAAAAGGCGGCGTCTCTGATTGGCTCAGGATGGTGAGATCCGATGCGTTTACCTCCACATCCCCGGTAACGATGTGGGGGTTTTCTGTGCCCGGCGTTCGGTCCACGACCCGACCGGTGATACGCACGCAGAACTCGTTTCTTAGCTGACCGGCCTGCTCGCACACGGATTTCTCCGTGCATTCCGGGCTGAATACCACCTGTACGATGCCGCTCTGGTCGCGAAGGTGGATAAAAAGCACCTCGCCATGATCCCGCAGGGCATCGACCCACCCGGCCAGAACCACCTGCCGACCCACATGGGAGGCGCCCATGTGTCCGCACATGGAGCGGTCATGGAATGTCATGTCCATAGTTTATCCTTATTCATAGTCCGAAATTTTATTCCATAAGCCCCTTATCGTATCTTGAACCTGGAGAAAAGAGATTTTTTATCCGATACGGTTTTTTAAGGGCGAAAAATGCCATTTTTTATGGGTTTCAATCGTTGACATTCAATTTGACATTGAGACATATAATACTTTATATAAATAAAGGAAAGGTTTGGCCAGCACCGGCCTCGGCCGAAGCCAGGGCCGCGGCCGCGAGAGTTCCCTATAGAATTTCTCCGGAAAAAAATGACGACGTCCTAAACCCTTTTAGGTAGTGGCCGTCCATTTATGGATGGGCACTGGATAAAGCCCGGATCATGGCAATTGCATGGATTGAAAACGTTTCATACCGCAAACGACGGGCCCTGCCTATTCTGTTCATCGCCGGCCTTATCGGCGTCTCCGCATTTATCGCCCTGGGGGCCTTCCCGTTTTCTGCGCATAAGCGCCCCTCGCCGTCAAAAATTCATTATGAGAAGGATATGGCCGCAACCGGGCTTTCATTTGTTGAATTCGAGGATTCCCAAAAGAAATCTTCATTTAAAATAAAAAAAATTACGGTTTCGAAAAAGCAGTTGGGCTTTTTGCGTTTAGGATTTGCCAGGGTTGCCGAGATAGATGATTTTGAAATGCGTGTGTATTTGGATACCGGTGAAAAAACAGACCCGGAAAACGCCATTGACGTCGAAAAACTCCTGCTTGCCGGCAAATCCGCCCATTCGATGCCCCTGGATAATATCAAGGAGCTGAAGATCCGGGACTTTTCGGCCAAATTCTTCAAAAGCGGGGTCTTGGCCGCATCGATTAAGAGCGATAGGGCCGGTATGGCGGTTTATCAAAAAGACCTTGAGTTCTCAGGCCATATTGTCCTGCGCGCCGAAAACGGCCGGGTTCTAAAATGCGAGTCGATGGAGTATTCGAGGGCGGATAAAAAATTCCAGATAAGGGGCGACTTTCGGTTGAAATCCGAAGAGACGGTCATTGACGGAAAAGGCATGGTAACCGATCTTTTTTTGGAGAGCATCGAAGGCAGCCGGATCAATTAATCTTATGATATCCTGTGGGGGGATAAGGAGGTAGGCAATGGGAACTAAAAAAGCAGTGAAGGCAACCCTTATTTTGTCGGTATTTTTGATATTATTGGCGGTGGGAGGGCCGCAAAACGGCTTTTTACAGCCCCCGCCGGTTTATGCGGAAACCGCAAAGGCATATGTAGATCAGGGGCGCCAGGCGATAGCCGAGGAAAACATGGAGCTCGCCAATGACTATTTTGAATCTGCCTTGGGCGAGGATCCCTCGCATGACGAGGCCAATTTGTATTATTCCGTCACCCGGATGCTTGCGCTTACCTACCAGGAGGATTTTAACCGACTGCTCGACGGGTTCGGCGTCCAGGCAAGCGGTCGGGATCTGTTTAACTGGACGGCCGAACTGCCGCACGATATGGAGGGCAATCTGGATCTGCCGGACGCTTCGCCCAGGGGCAGCGATATCACCGCATTTATCGAAGATGTCGTCCTGAACGAAATCGATGCCGCCCTGGCCAATCTGGATCGGCTCGAGGATACGTCATCTCAGGCTACTACGCCGATCACGGTTTTAAGCGGGGAAATGATCGGTACGGACAGGGATATGGAGGTTGACTACGGGGATGTGGCCCTGTACCGGTCTTTTCTGAATACCGCCAAAGCTTTTCTTTTAACATTAACCGGCTATAATTTAGACATTGACATCGATGATGTCCTGGCCAAAATAACAGACGACACGCTGGATATAAAAACAGATCTGATTGATGCCTATCCCGATCTCCTGAGGCTTAGGCGGCAAAACCTCTCTGAAGCCAAAAATTCCCTGGTCAAAGGGATAGACGCCTATTTGGCGGCTTCGGCATTCATCCGCAGCGAGCCAGATCCTCAGGATGATGATCTCATCCAATTTTCGGATGTTGCCGATGAGGGCGAGTTTCGATGGATTCTGGGCCAGATCCGGCGATCTTTGCTTGGCGAGGTCAGCGATCCCTTTAAACCGGAACTCTCCCAGTTTGTTCATTTGGGATGGCTTTTTGATAATCCGGTAGCGCTTCGAGGGTTTCTCCGTACCGACAGTCTTGCGGAATTGATAAAAACCCAAATCCATCCGCAGATTAATTGGGCCCTTACCCATTTGGAGGGGCTGGATAAATCCTATAGCGAGCGCCTTGGGCCTTCAGACTACCCCATCGAGAATCCGGTTGAAATCGATTTCGGCGATATCGCGATGCTGCGCTCGTTTCTTTATGCGGCCCGCTCGGGAGCCAAAACCAGTTATTCATACGATATAGGCCTTAGGCTCTATGACTTGATAGATGAATTGGCCAATGACGACTTTAGTATAAACGAGGATGTCCTTGAAGCCTATAAAGGCTTTTTGCAGCTTACGCCGGATCATCAACTGGGCAGCGCCAAAACGGATTTAAATAAGGCGATAAGCGAGTATATGGCCGCATCAGAATTTATCCGAGCGGAGACTGACGACCCGTCGGATGATCTGTTTACGCTTGACGAGGCGGATGCCGATTTTCGTGCATTGTTATCGGACGTCCAGCGTTCGTTGGCCGGAACGCCGACCTGCCTGGCCCCTGAGACGCCTGTTCGGATCAATCTTGATGAATTCTATGGGGATCCGATAGATTTGAGGCAAAATTTGCCGGCGTTCAACGAGGAAAACGAGGTGGTCCCCGGCACGTTTCCGGATCCGACGTTCAACGGCATCTTTCCGGATTTTAGCCAGGAAGCCTGGACGGGGATGCTTGAGAACGGCAAACGGCCCCGGCCCGCTATAGCGGCCAATGGCCAAGATAAGGATGCGATAAGAATCAACCGGAGCAAAAAATTAAAGATCGCTATCAGCCTGGATGCCCACTATAAGATAAAGAACGCCGATTGGTGGCTGCTGGCGGTCTATAAAGACAGTTGGTTCCATTATCGGGTAAAAGACGGTTCCTGGGCGCCGGGTATAGGGTATAGCTTTCAAGGACCTTTGTTCAATCTGGAGGAGTTCCCTGTTTTTGATGGTTCCTTGCCTCCCGGTGAGTACACGCTCTATTTCGGGGTGGATACGGAAATGAACGGCCAATTGGATATGGAGATGGATAAACTCAGCTATGATACGGTGAAAATAGAGATCGAATAACCTGAAGCCCATTTTGCCCCGGCCCTGGCCGGGGTTTTTATTGCTCCGGAACAGGGGGGCATGGCTAAAGGCAGGCCCCTGTCACTTCGAGGCGGCTTTGATAGGCATCAAAATATGATAATCCTAAAAAGTAATTCCTACATTAAACGGGTATATCAACGCGATTAGGGGATCTGATGCAAACAGCGGTTATTGAGATGATCCATAAATTCCGGGAAATCCTGTTTCCCGGCTATTTCAACCGGGCAAGGCTTGACCCCGCCAATCTGAGCTATCATATCGGCCAGACGGTTGCTGAATTGTTTGATATGCTGGCGGAACAAATATCGAGAGGCATCCGCCACGAGTGTTTCAAGTATGCCTGGAGTGCAAGGATTGCAGGGAACGCGGATACAGGCATGCTTTAAGTTCGCTTGAATCGGTTCCGGAGATGCAGAACATCCTCGCCCCGTCTGATATACAGATAAGAACTCACGATACGTCAAAATCCTCGGCCAAATCTTTATCCACCACATAGATACAGACATCCTTGGCCCCCTCGTGGTTATAGCCGCACCGCTGCTGTAGATTTTTGATCAGAAAGCTAACCTCTTCCTGGATTCGCTTGTCATAGGTTTTAAACTCTTCTTCGCCGAAGTCTTTGATCGCCCGTCTGAAATTTTCGTTCTTTAAGAACGGATCCAGCACCTTTTCCTTTAGGTTGTATACGTATCGCTCGTAAAGGTTTTGGTAGAGGAGGGTGTCAGTGATATCCCGGCCCTCCTGCATGATTTCACCGGGCAGTGTTTCAGTGGCATAGCGCTTTTGGGTCTCCTCGCGGAAAACCCGGTATAAAACGCTTCTCTCCCTTACGCCCAGGAAGCGCTGTTCGATATTTTTAAAGTAGTCTTCCGTGATTTCCAGGCGCTCGCCGGTGAAATGGCATTGCTCTATTGTACCCGGCTCAAAATTAACGGCAAAGATATAATTTTGAATGTCCCAGGAAATCCGTTCCTCATTATATGAATAGAGCGACTCCTTGACCTCCTGGAGGACGGTATAGTTATAAAGGTTGATCAGTGCGTCAAGAAAGCCGTCCGGGATGAGTTCCATGAGTTCGGCATATACCGACATAAAAAAGCTGTAGAGGTTTGACATATTGATGAGTTTGCCGTTTTTGGCATACCTGGAGTAGAATGCGTTGAATATCTTTATGGATTCCCTCCCGGAAATACCCTTGTCGCCCTCGGATTCCGCCTCGGCAATGATTTTTCGGCGCCGGTCCGATGTAAACCGTTTCCTGTCCTCTTCAGAGAGCCATTTGGGAATATTGCCGCAATAGATTTCCATTTTGAGCAGATGCAGGTTGGGGTCGCAGTATCGGCTGTATTTTTCCGGGCCGTCGATCCATTCATTGAGGGCGGGAGATTCTTTATTTAAGCGCGAGGAGATAATCACCCGGGCGAAGTTATGGAGCACCCGGGGGAGGAAATGTTGGTCAATCTGTTCGCCGAAGGTTTTGCGATAGATTTCGGCTTCTGTATTCAGGTCCATGACGTATGGGACCTTGATGTATTCGATCCGGTCCTCAAACGATTGGAACTCCTTGAAGCTGCTCAAATCCTCCGGGTTCATGACGGCAAGAAAAAGGGAGTGAACGCACTCCTCCAGGTCTTCAATCTTGTGCAGGCCTTCACTGATAATGTTATGCAGGCCCATGAGGCGGGTTTTATTGTGGGCCTTCAAATCCATCAGGGCATAAATGCCGTTATTGGTTTTGGCATACTGGGAATATATGTATTTGACGCGGTTGCTGTCGCCCAGAACCGCATCGATTTTTCTCTGGAGCTCTTCATTTTGAAACCGGTTTTCTTTGATCGGCTTGTCTCCCGGCATAAAAACATTGATCCCCTCGCCAAGCCGCCGGTTATAACGGTAGGGGCTGGCGCCGATCATTTTAAACACTTTGGCGCTGTCCTTTACCCGCTCGAGCAGGGCCTGATACATGGAGCTGCAAATCGTACAGGGCTCGGCCCGCCAGATCCAGTCGTATTCCTTGTCATAAAAAAGCTGCTCCAGAAACGGGTGGCCGTCGAAGAGGGCCTTGAAAAACTGCATCCGGTATTGCTTGGGTATCAAGAGTATCGGATGGTCGTAGCTGGGGCACGGAATTTCCAGAGGTTTGTCAGGGTTGATCTCAGGGGGATGCTCGGCATCTTCAAATCCTATCGCTTGGGCGGGAATGTTCCAGACCGTTCGAAGGGCCAGGCCTTCAGGGGTACCCGTATACGCCTCAAACTTTAGCAGCAGGGTATTCAAAAAGGTGCTTTTACCGCTGCCGGGCGGCCCCCTGAAAATATATATTTTATTCTGCTGGGCGCTTCGTTTGAGCGTCTCCACAAGATTGACCAGCCGGTTGGCAAACAGGCGGTCGGCAAAAAACGGATAATCCACGCCTTCCACGAACAGCTTTGTGCAGTCGTAATGGACATACTGAATGGACTCCGAGTCATCGGAATACTCATCCACGCCTTCGCCGATATAGGTTTTAATCATGTCATAGAAAAGCTGAAAAACATTTCTTAAGATTTTCCGGGGATCGGCGTAAAGGTATTCGAGAAATTCATCGAATGAAAGGGTCCTCGGAATCCGGTGGCCGTTTATGGTTTTCAAAAACCGCCTGGCCTTTTCCAGATTGCCCGGCTTGCCGTCTATATCCATTCCATGCTCAGTTTTCGCTGATCCATGGTATATTTGACTTTCTCCCATATGACTTCCGGTTCCTCTTGTTTATCATCTGTCTTATTGAGTTGCTTGACCTGATGGGTTTCCAGGGTTACCGGTTTGCCCCACAGGTATTCGATGCCGAGCATGGTGTTCGCGATGAAATCCTTTACCAGGGGGTAGCCTTCGAATACATGGATCAGGTTTAGCACGCCCCCAGCATCCACGCTGAAGCGGATGCTGGGGGGATGGTAAAGGTTTTCCAGAAGCATCTTCCGATAGTCTTCCGCCTTTCGGCTTTTTACATAGTATTGCCAGGTGCGTTTGCTCCGGTTCAGCTTTTTCCCGGCCACAAACAGCCTGTGCTGATCCACGAAATCCTGGTCGACAAACCTTCGGATAAACAGGCCGTCGCAAAGATGGCGGCGGACGGCAAAGATAAAATCAAGGCCGTCGCCATTGGTTTTGTTGAAATCCCGGCGCGCCTTCTGATCCACCAGTTTTTCAAACGTGTAGCTGTATTTGCCCGCTTCGGCTTTTCCCTTAATGTTTTGGAAAAGTCGAAGGCCCAAGGCATAAGGATTGAGCCCGATTCGCGAGAGCGCCGCCACCTGGCTGTTGACCTTGGAAAAATCAATTTCATGTCCGTTGATCCGGTCATCTTCAAGAAAGAGTCGATCATTCCAATAGGTGGCCCAGCCTTCGTTCATAATTTTGGTGCGGATCTGGGGCTGAAAAAACAGGCTCGTTTTTCGGACCACCTCAATTACGGACTTCATCCACTTGTTTTCCTGCCTGTTCAGAAAATCGGAGTGGTCCATAAAAAATTCCATGAGATCCTGTTTCCGCTGTTTTTTTTCCTTTTCGGACCAGTTTTTATATTTCTCGTCAAACTCCGGATATTTTCTTCTCACCCGGATGAAAAATGTATCGGTGCCTGTTTCCGACCCGTCCTCCCGAACCGAGCGGTTAAAGGCCTCGATCTCCTTGAGGTAGTCGACCTGGGTGAATTCCTCTTCGACCTGGAGGAACTGATCGAAATAATAGTCCACCATTTTTTCCCGGGCGGGCTTTTCCGGCTGGTCGATCTGATACAGGGCGTTAAAATACCCCACCAGGTTGTCAACGCCCCTGGCAAATTCGATCACATAATCCACCCACCTGCCGTAAGTGGATCTGAGCCTGGCAATCAGCCGCTTGTCGGCAAGGGCCTCGCCGTTGAAGTCGTACGCCCAGGTATGCTGGAAATACATGTTATTCTGGAAAAAATCCATGTGGGCGAGCACATGGTAAAAAATCATCACATTCAGCCAGTCCGGATTGTTGTCATTGTAATACGATATGGCGGGCCTCGTATTAATGACCGTTTCATAGGGATTGCTCGGGTAAAGCTCATATCGCCCCTTTTCCCGCAGAACATCCACATCATGAACCCAGTAATCATATAAATTGGGTATCATGGACTTGGCTGAGAGTTCCAGCAGATCCCTGTTGGTGACGATATACTCAAGGCTCTCATCGCAAAAACTAAGCCCTGCCTCCCGGGCCCTTTCCTTGCATCCCTCCATGATGCTCTTGGTGTGCTGGTCAATCAGTTGCATGGTCTATCCCGTCTTCCTCTCCCTCTTCCTCTTCCTCTTACTTTTACTCTTCCTCTTCCGTCTTCCTCTAAAATCAGATTCGCAAACTTCCTGTTATCAAACCGCTTCATCGACCATTCACCGCTCATCCCCATCTTCGGATGTCAGGCGGCGGATGCCTTCAATAAGCCTTTGTTCATCGGCACTTTTGGAAATTTGATCCAGCCGTATTTTGGCCCTCTTCTCTTCAATAAGCCGGGAGTCATTCAAATAGGATGCCATCCGGCTGATTCCCCTGTTTTCACTGGCCGCAAGGGTGATGCCGACCCGGTTGGCGTAGTCGATGGTTTTTCGGATTTCCGGCAGGGTCGCCTCGCCCTTTGTATCCCAATCATCTCCGTCGGTGCCGTGAAACACATATATATTGTAATCCCGGTAAAGGCTCTCTTCTTCAATAATGTCATTGATCAGCCGAAAGGCGGATACGATCTTCGTGCCCCCGGCGACCCTGAGGCTGTAATAGGTATAGAAATCCTCAACCTCCTTTGCCTCGGTGTCATGGAGAATAAAGCGGGTTTCCACCTGGCGCGCATATTGATACAGCAGCCAGCTATAGATCAATACATGTTGGGCCACCACAATTTCTGTGGCCTTGCCCCACATGGACCCTGAATAGTCACGGACGAAGAAAACCAGTGCTTGGGATTCGTAGTCCCTTTCCCGCGAAAGGATCCGGAAGACTTTATCCCGGGGGGCAATCAGAAAGCGGGTGGTGTCGATATGGTTGATATCCGGAACAGCGCCCAGTGTCATATTGGTTTCGAGAATTTTTCTGAGGGTGGCCTTTTTGTCCAGCAGCTGGCCGCTTCCGCGGTGCTTGTCGGTGAGGTCATAGGTGTAGTAGCTCAAAGACCTTTTTTTGCCTTTATCCTGGAGATTGGGCAGTTCGAATTTTTCGGTCAAAATGCGGCCGATTTCATAGGCATCGGATTCCAATTCGTGGGCGCCGCCTTCCCCCTCACCGGCGCCCCCGGCCCCTTGGGCGCCGGGGTCGTCAATGGGACGCTCGTCGATGATCTCGCCCGCTTCACCTTCGCCTGAACCCCCGCTGGCGCTTTCTTCGTCTTCTTTATAGGCTAGGGTGTCGTGGACGAACTTTTCCTCTACGGTAGTGGGCACGACGGTCACCCTGTTTTTGGTGCCCGGCCGCACCAAACGGCCGATTTTAATTTTTCGCGGGAAACCGTCTTTCTCCCGCTGCCGGTCGCGCTCGAGCAGCTCTTCGAACGAGCGCAGGCAAACATCGAAATCGCCTGAAGGCCGGCTTGCGCCCTGAAGATGGATAAAGTCCGAGCGCCCGTAAATACCGCGGAAAATTTCCGAGCCGGAGGCGGGGGGCGCCCACCTTACGGTTTTTTGGGCCGGTTTTTTTGAGAGACTATTCATTTTTTTGCCATCACATTTCATCATCCTGGGTGCAGAAATACTCTATCGTCTTCTGCGCACAGGTCTGGCAGTAGTTAAGTTTGGAGAGCATGGTGTCGATGATCCGGTTGTAGAGCTTCTGGTTCTCCTCGTTGCTTCTGTTGGCCAGCGCGCCGACAAGGCTTCCGGCGCCCGCGATATCGGATTTGAGTCTGACATCCGTCACCGCTTTGACCAGCTCGAAGTTGTCCATGAAATCATAGTTGGGGTCCACCGAGATTTTCTGGCCGTATATCTTTCGCAGGGATGTCCGGAACATTTCCTGTTGTTCGGCAGTCTCCAGGCCGAGTCGTTTTTCCACGCTGTTGATAAAGCGCTCGTCAATTTTAACCGCCCGAAGTTCACCGCTCTGCGGGTCCTTGTATTTCCACATCAGGTCCTGACCGAGGTTTTCGGCATCCATACCGATGATCATGTTGACATAGTTAAGGACATCCTTGCGTATCGCCAGGGGCTCGTCCATGTAGGCGTTAAACATCTCGGTCATTATCCGTTCCCGGTAAAGCCCTTTGGCTATTTTAATGTCTTCAAGATACTTAACGCGGTCATTGGCATCGGATACATAGTCAAGGATAACCCGTTCCACAGCCCGGAAGAAGTCATAGGCGAACATGCATTGGCCCTCGTTGGTCTCGGAGCTCTCAACCATCAGCTGAATCGCCCGGCCCAGGTTGCGCTGGCCGAGGCCCTTCTGCCCGAATCGGCGCGTCACATCCGGGACCTGATTCAAGGAGTCGATCACCTCAGAGAGGGTCTTGATGCTTTTTTCGCCCGCCACCTCACCGGCGGCGAGTTTCATCATTTCAACGGGGGTGAGTTTCTCCGTTCGGGGCAGCCGGGTGAGAACCACGGCCACGGAAGCCGCGTAATTGAGGTTCGGATCCTGATGCAGGTTTTCCCGGGCCAGGGTGGTTTTGGTTTCACTGCCGATGGCGTAACGGGTGAGTTCGGTTTGAAGCCGGTAGTTGGTATTATGCGAAACATTACAGATCCGGCAGCGGTCCACGATGGGGGCTTCCTCTTTTTCTGATACGAACTGGTTGAATTCGGAATTGTTGCTGGTGGCAATCACCAGGGTATCAATGGGCCATTTGAATCCATCCAGTTCAATTTCCCTGTTCTGGATGACGCCTAGATAAATCTGGACCAGATCTTTTTTATTTTTATAGATTTCGTCGGTGAAGTGGATGCCGCCGCCGGCGACCCGGGCAAGCGCCCCCCGTCTCAAGTCAAACCGGTAGGGATTGTTCGTGTCCGTGATATGGAGCAGCCGTTGAATCGATTCCTCGCCGATCAGGTCCACGGACGAGGAGGTGATTTTGTCCTTGGCGGGGTATTTTCCCGTTATCGTGCCCAGGCTTTCCACCAGGGGCACGGGCACGACTTCGACGAAATCAAACATGGTGTCGATATCGTCATCGGCATATTCCCGGATGTCATTCCAGATATAGCCGCTACAGGCGCCTAACGGCCGGTAGTTTTCGTAAATTTTTTCCAGCTCCTGGTCTGAAAATCCGTATGTGGCGGCAAGATGCTCCCGGTTTCGGCCGTTTTCCGGGAAAAGGTTCATGGCAAGAATCATGGGGTCTTCATAGGTCTGCGACTCAATGGCCCTAATTTGGCCATAGGTGCCTAAACGATCGAGGTTTTTGAAGCGAAACGTGTACTTGCCATTCCCCTTTTGGGTTAGAAACTCGCGATACTTGTGGCACAGGAAATCCACAAAGAAGGTCTTGCCGTTTCCCGGTTCGCCGACCAGTACGTAGGCCATCTCCATGGAAGACCCGCCTTCGGATGCGTCCTTTACATAGGATACAAAACTGTTTATTTCATCGTACATGCCGACGATGTGTTTTTTCCCGTTTCGGAATATATTGAAATCATATGTTGTTTTGCCGTTGACCGTAACCTTTTCAAACCCCCCCTCGAGTATCATCCGGGCAACGGATTGGAAGGCGTTCTCAAAGTTTCTTTCACCTTTTTTGACGCTTGAAATATGCGCATTCAATGTGTCCATGGGATCCTGTGCTCCTCTTCAAAGTAAATTCGGTTTATTGCTCAGTGGTGCTTTTTTAAATAATTGAAGGACGGGTGATTCATTATGATTATTGGACGCCGGTGCTACTTCCGGTGTCAATCAATCATAAATGAGACGCGGCCGCTGCTTTCATTGGGGCCCCCATATAAAATTGAGGCAGCAGTGAAGAGGAGCATGCGATCCAGGCCGGATTAACGCGAAGAGAAGAAACACTCGAAAATTCAGGAATGCTATATGCGTATGAGGTGAATGATACTGATAGACAGCTGATTGCGCCCTTCATGGAAAATATAACTAAATTGAGCCGTTATTTTACCCTATGGCTAATAATTCGTTTATTTTCTTAATTTTTGGCGTCCTCACAGCCACTTATATCTTAACCACAAGTTAACTCCATAATATCTTTTAGAACTCCAAAATACAAGCAAAAAATATATTTCCGGGGTTGGCCCCTGCCGGTTGGAAACAATCTATTTTTGTGATAAACTAGATATTTATTGGGCTTTATCACCTAAATATGTTAAAATCATTCAATTTAAGTAAAAATCAAAAATAATTATAGGTGAAGGAGAGGCAATGCCACTAATGAACGCCGAACAATATGAGGAGAGCCTCCGCGAACTGAACCTCGTCGTGTACATGTTCGGAAAGCGGCTTGAAAACATAGTTGACGATCCTATCATACGGCCTTCCATGGCGGCGGTGGCCAAAACATATGAAATGGCCCACCGCCCCGAACACGAGGACATCATGACGGCCACCTCGCACATTACGGGAAAAAAAATCAACCGTTTCACCCATATCC
>Ga0209925_1000126_pt1 | contig 37717 bp, 26 predicted proteins | sample SalPonR2_A_D1_MG_FD_185702 | JGI IMG/M metagenome (GOLD analysis project Ga0209925, IMG submission 185702) | Salt pond soil microbial communities from South San Francisco under conditions of wetland restoration - Salt Pond MetaG R2_A_D1_MG... ... | reverse complement strand
GTCCGGACGACAAGTAGTCCCGCGCCCGGAACTCGGCCATGTCTCGCTCCATCCCCGAAAGCGCGAACAAATGGCAGAGGTTGCGTAAGACCCGAACCTCCGCGGGCCCCACCGTGACGGTCTCCTCCCTGTCCTCCGACTCGCCCTCCTCGCTCCCATCGGCCGCGCCCAGGTCGATACGCCCGCCATTCCCTTCCCCGTCGACTCCCCCGTTTCTGGCTGTCGTCATCGTCATCCGCCCTTCCTCGCGGGCGACCGCCTCGTGGAAGCGTCTCAGGAGAACCAGCTGGCAGTGGGCCCTTGACAGACGTCCGAACAGCACCCCGTTCTTCATCATCGACGCGGCCAAGCCACCTTCTCCGCCCCGCAAGTCAGCTTCGACTTCCTCCCTTGCCAGCAAAAGAAGAGCGGAGACCCGCGCCTCGTATGCTTCGATCTGAAAGGCAGGATCGAGAAAGGCCACCGGCGTCGCGGCCCGGCATCGCACGAATGTCTTGCCTGCTGCCAGGGGGACGTAGTCGAAGTCCGAGGAGAGGGCGAAAGGGGCCTTGGCCGCGGTTGCTGCCCCCCTCCCGGAAGCCTTGGGCCGCTCCGTCGGCGCCATGCTCAAGCGCAAGATGAAACGTGCCAGCTGAGGTTCGAGTACCTGGGCGGTGCCTTCGAAGGTCTGCACGGCCGTGTAGTTTGAGAACACCTCCGGAAGCCCCGAGGCGAGCAGGTAGCCGTGGCCCCCGCACATGCGCCGGCATACGTCCACGCCCTGACTCACCACCTCGCCCGTCAGCGCCTTGAGGCCGCTCGAAAGGGCGTGGACCTCGGGGAGTAAGGAGAGGTCAAGCTCTCTCAGGTAGGCCTTGTAGCGCCGCCGCATGAACTGCCCCGTAATCTGAAGCGCGAAGGACCACGCGAGGAGGGGCATCAGCGCGTGTTGTTGTGTCGGGTAGTCAAGGACCTGGAGCTCCAGCGGTGCCGATTGGCTAAGCTTGCCCGGGGGGGAAGGGGCATACCCCTGCCTCCGCACCGCACTGTACCGGATCGCCACGGTCAGGGCGCGGGCCAATGTTGCCCCTCCTCTCTCCACCAATCCCGCCCGTACATCCAACATGGCTCCATAAAGGATCTTCTCCCCGCCATTCGCCCCCTTGCGCTTCCGGTAGTGCCCGTCCGGCGAAATTTCCGCCAGGCCCATAAGCATGTGTTCTCGGGGGATCCGGACGTGATCGAAGAGGCAGAAGCCGTTGTCCACGCTCATGAATCCCAACTTGGGCCCGATATCTCCCAGTGTGACGCCAGGCAGTGGTGTATGGTCCCGCAGGTCTCGAAGCTGAACGATGAAGGAATGCAATCCTTTGTCTTTTCCGCCCAGAAGCAAGCGGGCCAAGACGATGGCGTGCGTGGCGCTTTTCCCCAGACCTCCCGGCCACCACTTCGCCGACTCCAGTCGAGGAGAATGCAAGATGAAGGACTGCGACGATGGTTCATACGTCGCGATCGTTTCAAGGGCCCGCACATTGGAGCCGTGGCCGAGCTCGGTCTGGGCGTACGCGCAGATGATGCGGAAGTTTTCTGCCAGCGGGAGCCACTTCGCACGTTGTTCAGGTGTTGTTTGATGCATCAAAGATGGAATTGCCATTTTGGTATGGACATCTGTGGGAGTTATCTCGTCCAAAGCTACATTTAGAATGTCGAGCATCTGGGTGAAGGGAATTCCCAGGCGACGACATTTCAAGACTAAGTGCACAGCCTTTTCGGACGACCGCACGTAGCGACTTTTTTGGTCAAGGTGCTTTCGGTCCTTTGTGTCGAAGACGGGATCTTTTTCGATGAAAGCCAGCGCCCGAAGGCGACGGGAAAGAGCCTCCTGGCCGCCAAAAATGAACGTGGCCATGGCCTCCGGTCGAACGGAGGATGTAGCACGTTCCTTTTGAAGCAACATCGCCCCCTCCTCGTCCTCCAGGTGTCTCTTCAGGATTAAAGGATTCTCGTTGACCATAATCCTGTCTCTGGACGAGGGCCCCTCTGTGGCTGTGCACTGACCCTGGACGGGCCCGAGTAGTAGGAGGGGAGAGTGGGGAGGTCGGTTCAACGAGGCCTAAGACAACCCGTAAAAAGACATGAGGCCGTGCAGAGAAAACTCAGTCAAGCCGCGATGATAGATATGGGGTGAGGATCTCGCTCGACCGGTGAAGGGCGGGGGGATGGTAGCGCATGTACCAATCGTCCCGCCCTGGCTCGAGGGGACTGGCCGTAGCGTCCGTGCCGATGCGCGTCGAAATACGGCGAGTTGCAGCGAGCCCCCGTCCCGGTCCTACAGCCACGGTGTCTCTGTGCCACTAGGGGTTTGTCGGCCTCACGCACCATACTCTCAATACAATGACATAGGCCTGTCTAGCAAGTTGCCTTGTTTCCCGAGCGCGGGAAGACTTTGAATCATCTTACCGCCCATTCCGCAACGATCGACGCTGCGTCCTCTTTCAAGGCACCAGTATGACCAGAGGAGACAATTTGGTGGCCTTGCCTTTCATGGCGCTTATCTTGGCTGCTTTCGCTAGACACAATAGTCTACCGTTTCAGCGGGGCGGGCTTTTGCAGGCGCCAGGCGAATCCCAATACCAGGGGCAGCAGACACCTTCACTGCCACTTCTTCAAGCTGAAGGACTGATGCCCTCCCAAATGCACTCTGACTCCATGGTGCGAGAGGGAGACACATACCATTTACCATTGGCAGCTCTCCGGCATGGCCTCAGTGACGCTCTGGCTTGGAATGAAGTGAGTGCTTTCAGAGCAAAAAGCGATTTCCATGTGCTTATGTTGGATGCCCTTGTCTTCCACACTGTCTCCATCTCCTAACTTTCTTTCAAAGGCCAAGCAACTGTGGCAAAGTTTGTTTTATGTATCTCATCCATGGACTTCGGGGGTCGCTTAGCTTGGGCCACGGCGGCTTAATCCTCATGTTACTTCCCTTTCATGCCCCGCTTTCCGCTTTAACGAGCAGGCCCTAGCCAAGGGGGCCCCTGTGCCCGGCACACGGCCCCCACCCGAGTCACTGACCAGAGCCAAGGTTTCCTTTTTTTTCGGAGAGAGCAATGGCACGACCTTTGCCGCCCTTCGAGACTTGTACGGGCTGAGCCAAGCGGAGTACCTGGCATCCTTGGAATCGGGCTTTGAGATCTTCGCTTCGAACAGCAAGTCCCGGCAGTTTTTTTGCTTCACGGGAGACAAGAAGTTCATCATAAAAACAATGAGCGACGAGGAGCTCCGGGCGCTGACAGCAATCTTGGCTGACTATCAGCGCCACATGGCCGACAACCCTCACTCCTTGCTCGTTCACTACTGCGGGCACTACCACGTCCGCCTCTACAGGGAGCGGGCAGACGAGTGGGACGACGTCCATTTCCTGGTCATGCGGAACCTCATGACTCCGCCGCAAGCCGGCTTGAGCGTCCAGGAGCTCTACGATGTCAAGGGCTCCACGGTGGGACGGGCGGCCTCTCAGAAGGAGCGGGCGAAAGCCTCCGCCATCCTGAAAGACCTGGACCTGATGGAACGTGCTTGGCCCATAGACTTTGGTGATCAGCGGGAAGCATTTTTGGGGCAAATGGCATCGGACGTGGAGTTTTTGCGCGCGAAAGGGGTGATGGACTACAGCCTGCTTCTAGGCGTCTGCCCGGCCCCGTCGGCGGCGGCTGTGCGGGGCCTGAGCTCTGTGAGCAAGACTGGCGCGCCTAGCGGTCAGGGTTTCCCCCAACGGATGCTGTCTTATTTCTTGGGGCCGCCGCCTTCACAGGGGCATGGGAAGGAGGGCCTCCTGGGCAATCAGCGCGCGGCGGCGGGTGGCCGAGGCGGGGTCGAGTCGCAGGGAGGATGGGTGGTGGTGCACCCCCAGGGCCGGGAGGTGTATGTGGTCGGGGTTATCGATGTACTGCAGCTCTACAACCGGCGCAAGCAGGCGGAGACCCTCTTGAAATCGGTTCTTTATAAGCGAACGGCCATTTCTGCCGTCGACCCCGGCACATACGCAGCCCGTTTCTCCCACTTCGTCGAGGGCATTGTGCACCAACACTTTCAGCACCAACAACAACACTATCACCACCAACAACAGCAATTCCAACAACAGCAAGAACAAGAACAACAAGCGAGACATCGGCCACACCTACAGCAGGAACCGGGGCAGCCTAGCGCGCACGACGGGCGAGGATACCAGGAGTTCGCGCCTGCAGGTCCCCCGCCCCAATCTCAGCCACCCACTTCGTACTGGGGCTCATGACGGATTCGCCCTTAAAAAAACCGACCGAGTTAAGTTAAGGATATGTGTACAGGTGATGGATGGGCTTGCTGAAAAAACGTGTATATCTGTAACATGGAATAAAGCGACACTGACCGCGATCGGCGCGGGCAGAGTCAGACGTCTATGCTGAGCTTGGCTCTCACGCCTTTTATTTTCATTTCCACGAACATTTTCGTTTGCTCGCTGACCCTACACCTGGAGTCATGTACACCACCTCGGCCCCAACTTGTCTCAAAGTGACACGAGGGCGCAAGCGCTCCTCAATCAATTGCCGGGTTCTTTTCAAAATTTTTCATCGCGAATGAACTTCCGCACCCACAAGCTGATTCTGACAGAGGGTTGCTGACGACGGCAAACGCGCTACGCATCATATCCTCAGTAAAATCCACTGTCGATCCGCGAACAAACTCCAACGAGCCTTCATCCACCACAACCTGGGCCCCTTCCCTCCCGTACACTTTGTCGTCATCCTCCACCGGTCCATCTTCCATGGTAAATGTGTAGGTGAAACCCGAGCACCCACCCCCCTCGACCGAGAGTCGCAGCTTCAGATTCTCCTTCCCCGTCTTGACCTGCAATGCCTTGATGCGCTTGATGCAGGCATTGGTCACCACTACGTCTTCATCCAGAGACATTTGAGGAGAATTGCTGACAGCGTTGGAGCTGAGTTGACGGAAATCATGTCTGTAGATCGACCATGAACGTCTGTAGATCCCTTGTGCGCGTAATGAGGGAGGCTGGTTACGCGGAGACAATACTTGCGGTCTTACTTTTGTGGCTTTCAACCAAGCACCGGATGAAATACCACGTCGGCTACTTCTGCCTACACTTGATGGTAGCATACCAAACACGTGCTTTGGCACCAGACCAATGACGCAGGATGACTGAGAGTACACTAGACGAACGACACGGGGGGAAGTAAACGTCACTGGATTGGGGCCCGACACGGCTAAAGCGGTCAGGCGATGTCAAGCTAAGCTTTCCAGACAGCTGGTGCTGCTTCCAACGCGATTGGTCGGATGTAGGCAGTCCTGTCCAGAGACGAGGTGTGAAACGTGATTGAGATTGTGGAACGAGTTGAGCCGCAAGATGGCAAATGCAACGACTTCCTGCTCGCCGAGTCTTCCTCGCCTGTTCCAGTCGCTGCTTGCTCGACCTCCTCAGCTACACTTCCTTCAAGCCCCGAGACCCACTGCAAACATTTCATGCGCTATTCTAGCAGCCACGATCACCTTTATGCCCTCTCAAACTATCAATGGCAACTCGTTGAACTGTTATCCGCAGTTTTAAAACGAAAGCAGGCCTATTTGCCCTTCGCTCCCATAGCCGGAGGATTATGTTGCCAACACGTCTCGCCGGCATAGCGGCCCGCCGCGCTTTTTTAATGCAGCGACATATCCCAAGCAATGCAAATACAACGGCTATGAGCGCTACGGTGCGATGGATTCATCGTAGCCAGGCTGCTTTAAGTCATGACGACAGCAAGCCCGACCCCGTGGCCAACGCGGAGGGCTTTGACTTCAATCGCATTGGTCTCGTGGGGGGGGGGAAGATGAGCGAGGCTATAATTGAAGGATTCGTTACAGAAAAGCTTATTCAGCCGGAAAAGATTTCGGTGTATGATGTGAGCCGCAAGCGGCTTGATTACTTGATGAAAACATTCGGCGTGCAGGCTTCTTCCTCCTTGGCTGCTGCCTGCAAAGACTCGGACCTGGTAATCATCGCCGTCAAGCCGCAAAATTTGACGCAGAAGCTGTGGACGCAATTGCGTGCCAATCTTGACCCGAAGTCGGTTGTTCTCAGCATCGTAGCGGGTAAGGAGCATCGATGCGCAGACAGGAAATGATATATATATATATATACACAGTTTATATGACCTCATCGAAAGAGTGGAATGACCCTTGGAGTGCATCGAGAAGTGCGCAATGCAAGATGCAAATATTAGCTTCATGTGTCATCATCTTTCCTCGCGTCGACCGCAGGTATTCCAATGTCAAACTTCGTGGAGAGCACGGGGAACAAGCGCGTGGTGCGGACCATGCCCAACACCCCGGCCACCATCCAGCAGGGAATGACCGTGTGGGCCTGCACTGATCACGTGAGCGTGTCCCAGCGGAATTCCGTGGCCAAGTTTCTCTCCTCCCTGGGCGAGCAGCACTTCGTTCACGATGAACAGTACCTGGACATGGCGACGGCGGTCTCAGGCTCGGGCCCGGGCTACGTGTTGTTGATCCTGGAGGCACTTATCGACGCTGGTGCGTGCGGAGGGGAGGGGGCTGGGTGTGCGGGTGGATGTGCGGGGTGTTGGCTCGTTGCCGTATCTGGGAGACGGACTCCTCCGAGGGAGCACGGGACCCTCCTCACCGTCATCCGTCGCTTCTTTCTCGACTTTCCGTACAGCGGTGCACCTTGGATTTGCCCGCAACGTGGCCTCCAAGCTGGTTCTTCAAACTGTGTCGGGCACGACGACACTCGCCATGAAGAGTGGCCTGCATCCGGCTATCCTCAGGAACAGCGTCACGAGCCCGGGGGGCACTACTGCCTCCGCTTTGTACGTGCTGGAGCAGGGGCGGTTTCGAACGGTGCTGGCGGATTCCTTCTGGAGTGCGTACCGGCGATCGTTGGAATTGGGTCACATGGACAGCAATGTAGGACCGGGTAGGAGTAGGCACGACGCGCACGAAACCGACAGTCATAAGAAGTAAAAGGAGCTTGGAAAGGGCGTGGGCAGAGCGCGAGGAAGCATGGCGGGTGCGGAGACTGAGCGGGAACGAAGTTTCCGGGAGCGTGCGCACATGACATTGCGGTGACATTCACGAGGTCAATTTAAATGTGGCGATGAGGATGGCAGGAGCAGGCGCGCAGAGTGACTCCCATAACATAAAATCGGGCGAAATGTGGCGATTTTTTTCGGCTCTAGTGCAAAGTAAAATTATATAGGGTACTAGTTATAGTCGAGACTTTTGCGTTCATGCTCTCATGTGCACTTGCGTTAGTTGCGTCGGACTCTTCGGATATGTAACAGTTAGATTTGAATAAAAGGTTTAAAAGTGGCAGCTGGAAAAAAAAGATGCGTGAAGGGGCCTCTACTGTCTCATTCCAGTGCTCTACTTAGCGGCCCATTCTCTGCCTCTGTCAATAACTCGTTGCCCATCGCCACAGCTGCTGCTTCCAAGGCCACTGTGTCGTCCTCCTCAATCTGCCCCATCACCTGCTCTCCGATTGCCCTAGCCGCAGGACTTGGCACATTTGCCTGAATTGTCGATGGAAGCCCTTGTGCGATCTTAGGAGATGCTGCATTGGCCAGAGGATATCGCGATGGGAGCTTGCTGTCACCAGCGTCTAACGATGCGAGCCAGGGATGGGCCAAGCATTGTTGAGCGGTAGCACGGCGTTGCGGGTTGAAATCCAACATTGGGACCAAAAAATCAGCAGCCGCCCGTGCTTCGTTCTGGGAAAATCTGTACTTTTCACGCAACACCTCCTCCAGACTCCAGTATTTAAGGGAATGAATGTGTTTCAATTCACCCTTCCGATTAAAGAATTCTCGGGAGTACCGACCGGCCGTGGCAAGCCTCTTTGGATATTTTCCCAACAGCTCCATCATCTGCGCGAGATGGTCCTCATTCCGGCCGTAATTCTCCCCTGCCCGTGGATTAAAAAGCAAGTCCCCAGTCATAAGCTCAAAGATCAAACAAGCCATACTCCACATGTCTGCACTTGTGTCGTACTTGCTTCCTATCAAGACTTCGGGCGATCTGTACTGCCGCGTCTGGATATCCTCCGAGAAGTGCTTGTGCGTCCAGCACGCGTTCCCCAGATCAACTACAACAACACGGGACCCAACCAGCTGCTCCAAGTCTATTGCCACAGGTGAAGGACGAGCGAAAGGACCATCAGAAGAGGGCACAGGCCTGTCCTCGCTGCTGGCTACAAGAGGAGCGCTTTCAAGCCTGGCTACATCCTTGTCCGCTTTCTTGTCGCGTCCTCCCACACAGCCATTAAAAAGGACTTCCAAGCGACGTTGCAGTGGAATAAAATTCACCATCTCAATCAACATTCTGCCATCCTGTATTCGCAGCCCAGCTAAGATCGCGCCCATATCCAGGCCTACCAGCACACTTGGTGCTTCGCTTTCTTTTCCCCCTTCGAGCTGCATGTGGGCGCCTCGGGAAAGATGTATGGTGTTTTGTTCTTCTTGTCTTTGATGGCAAAGTAGACCCCACTCGCTTGCTTCGGCCTCGTTTGACTCCTTGAATTTGCTGCTGTCGCTCAAACCGCATGTCAGAGATGGAAAGGCCTCAGGGAGGATGCTTAAAAATCTCAGTCCCGGGACACGGTGCTCCAGAAATTCCAGCACCACTCCTGTGTGCATTGTACTGTAATGCACATTCCACCTTTTTTGCCCATCATTTTCAAACAAATCGCCCGTATGAGCACAGCCAGCGGCGGTGTCTCGCCTCCCATCTTCGTCCTGGAATCGCAGAAAAGCCATTTTCAAGGCCGGCAAGTCTACCTTCTCGTCAAGAGGTTCGACCCAAAAAGCGACTTTATCCGCTATCATGTCTTCTGTTTCACCATTTACCGGGTGCGAGCGCGTGTGAAAGCAGAAGTGCCATCCCCGTATCACTGCATCTCCCTTCTCCGGACACGAAGCCCCCTTGTGACCCCAGGCCTCTTGCCATCTCGCGTCTTCCATGGCAAAAGCGCGTTGCAGTTTGTCAGCCGACACTACCATCGTGACCTTTCTCCTTTCTTGTGAGTCCGACCATGCCTCCTGGGGCAACACTTCCAGTCTCGCGTCAGAAAAGTGTGGGCTCGGCAGCTCGCTTATCTCCCCGACTGTCTTTGAGCGTGATGCGGGCAAAGACACAGAAGGAGCCTGCTCTGGGCCATAAATATTGGAGCGACAAGGCTCTTCGTTGTACCGAAGCAGCCTTCTCCAATCCTCCTCCCCTGAGCAGCTTCCAGGCGGTAGTACAGGCTCGGCAAAGCCCCTGCCTTGCCCCTCTACGCCGTCCCCCATCGCTTCCCCTTTCATCGCCCTGTCCTCCTGGTCGCAAGAGCTTGCATCACCGCTCTTAATGCTCTCTCTACCCGCATGTCCATTTCTTTCTTCCTCGCTCCATCCTTCCTCCGTCATCATCGACAGTCCTTTCTTCCGGGCTTTCTGCCGTTTCTTCTGCAGCTTCTTTTTCATTCTTTTCTTCTCCTCAGGCGCCAAGTTCGATAAGTCAACTCCACCCTCCGACTTAATCTCACCCACGCCTTTTGTCTCGGCCGCTCCTTTGCGCCCTGACGACTTCCCATTCTCGCCTGTAGGGGAACCCGCATACGCCAGCCCCCGACCCGGCCGCACGGCCCTCTCCTCCGGCCCCAGCTGCAGTGGCAGCTCGATCAAAATGTTCTCTGGCTTAAGATCTGTGTGGATGATACGGCAACGGCGGTGTAGAAAATCCAAACCTTGGCAAACTTGTCGCGCTATGCTTTTCACTAGCGGGAGAGGGAGACCGCGATACTCTGTCTGCTTGATCACAGACAGTAGGTTGCAGCCTAGAACCTCGAAGGCCATACACACGTGGCGCCCATTCGGGCCTCGAATCTCAAAATGCTCCAATAATCGAACCACGCGCCGGCTGTCATCTTTGGAATCATGTCCCTCCAAAAGCATCCCAGCACTATTTACAGCAGTCAGCAGCTCGATCTCATCGTACGCCGCTTCTCGGTAGTGCTGTGCACTTTTCTGTACCTTCAGCGCCACATATTCTTCCTGTGTGGAAGTTTCCTTTAATTTGCCTTGATCAGTTTGCCTCGCGGCCTTCAAAACATGCAAATCGCGTGCAAGCCAGACCGTGGAGAAATGACCCCACCCTAGCTTCTTCACGACCAAGTAGCGCCCCTTGTTATAGACATCGCCGATCTGCACACGATGATACCCGCCTGGTCTATACCCTTCCTCTCCTTCGTCGTCTTCGGTTGACGAATAATAGGAGGAAGAGTGAGAAGACGCAACGGATGACGAGAAGGGAGAAGCGGACGCAGACCTCGGGGAAGTGCTTGACGAAGGGGACGCTAAGGATTTGTCACCACTTAGCTTTAGCCTGTTCATGACAGCTGAAGTTACATTCATGCTATCTTCTTGTTGTCGGTGTTGTCCGTGATAAGTAGCTTGAGGGAACCGCGGTGGCAGGCGTGGTTTCATGCCCCTACGGACACGCTTCTTCCTGACCGCCATGCGAACTATTATGGAAGACGAAAGTATCGAGGGATCCACGCAAGGTCAAATTTCTATACGTGAAACTTGATTAGCGCAAAGTATGATCATAACATCAAGGGTGCGGCTGCATGTTATGTTTGTCGAGAAAAGTTTGACAACGCTTTCGGAGGGGGGAGGTTGGAACAGAGCGCCCCAGGGCCGCCCACAGGAGCCGTCGCCACGGGTGATATCTCTCCAAACCGCAGCTCGTGTCGTTAATGAGGATTATTTCCACGCATAGGCATGTGTTCCGTATGGCCTTCAGTGCCTCGATGGCTTTTGTGCATATCCTGGTCGCTCACACAAGAACTTGACTATGACGATACCTCAACCTCCTATCCCAGGATAATTCTGTCCGTTACTTGATCAAACATTTTTTGCTACTACAGTTATAATTTCATTAATTTTTGTCACACGTAGATGCAATAGATTCTTGTCAAAACAATTTAGGGCTCTGATGTCCTAAAAAAAGTATTGACCATTGGATACAGGAGTGTAAGCTTCACTATCTCTGAAGCCTGTACTCATCAAAGCCATGAAGAATGTTGAGAAAAAGTACATAAAGGATGGGTGGAAACAAATTTGAGCATTGTGTAAAAACGATTTCTATGATCTTCTACATGCGTATTCTTTTAGAGTTGTGCCAGGCACGATGGTGGCTGCAAGTTACAATCTTCAAGGAGAGAGTGAAGGAATTAGATATCCTTCCGACGTTCATGCTACAAAAACTTTCTAAATTGATATACGGACTTTATGCGGAGTGCATTGATATAATGTAAATATCTGGGGGGGGTTCCAACGAGGGGGTGCAGGACTTAGATGGTGAATGAAATTCGCACTTTACGGTCAACTGCATCGAGCACGACGTGCAATTTGATGAAGGCCATCACACTCAAAATGCGTTATAGTTGTAATATCGTAGATGAAGCTTAATCTACTTACTTCATATTTATGCTGGGAAGAAATGCTGGCAGTAGAGACGGTGAGATTTACCACATTTACGTCGCACACGGCACTCGCCCCTCAAATATGCTCTTGTGCGACATGCATAATATAACATTGATACTAGCGTCATGGTCTGTTAGGTAAAGACGGCGTTCTACAGACTTACACACTAGAAAAACGAAACGCCTTCCTTGAAAGGGAAATAATGCGCCTTGGCTGCGACATGCCGATCAAACCGTGTCCGTGCGTCGTTGAAGAACGGCCCTTTTAGGTCGCAACACTCATATTAATGCTGTAATTCTTACATTGTTCTAACCCAACCGTGCTTGATATGTATTATCTTGAAATTGTGCCCCAAAAATGACATTCATCTTAAAGGTCGTGTCGTCGCAAGAGACGTTGCCGACCAACGGCCGTTCAAGAGAAGAAAAGGTATCTGGCTCTCCTATCAGTAGCTCCGATGACAACTCTTTTGAAATGCGAAGCATAAATGTACCATTCATGTTTGGAAGGGAGCTAACTCACCTGAAACGCTCTCCATGCTGTCATATCTTGTTGTGCTCGCCTTGTCGGTGGCCCATTATTTTATTTCGGTGTGAGCGAGCCTGACGCTAGCGAAGGGTGGGGGGGCAACTTTTTAGGCATTGTAGACATTGTCGTCGTACGGCAATCGTTCCTATCGATGAATGCGTTTTGTGTATCGACGTCTAATGCTTTTCGAATTTGTAATTGTTGCTTGGATCTCATATATACAGCTGAAAAGGGTAAGCATTCAAAGTAGAGTGGTGCGTGCTTGCGTAAAGCGAGGACTTCCAGGGAGTGCGTTTACTCCTTCCCCATTAACATGCTAAGTATGAAAAACAGGGATTTACCTACCCGGCACTTGTACCAAAAATGAGTTAGAAAATGCCAGCTGCTTCGTCACCCGCCCAAAATTCGTCATTCCCCAAAACATGGGGAGGATATGTCGAAACAATCCTGCCTTTAGTCGCTGCTTTCCTAGTGGTGCCCGTGGAGGACGCGCGCGAACTGCCTGAGTGGCTGCGCGAGATATATTCTTGGGGCCTTGTCACTTCAAAATTTGCCCATGAGCATCTAGTTTTTTCCCGGGCAGCATGGAACGAAGGAAAATGGTGGACAATATTGACGTACTGTTTCTCGCACCAAGATGTTTCTCACCTTCTCAACAATCTCTTCTCGCTGACCTTCGCCGGCATGAATGTGTACAATCACACCTCTACCGCCTTGGAGTTCTACACCATCTTCTTTTCGAGCGCGGGTCTTTCGGCATATTTGACCACCCGAAAGAATGAGCTTCAACTCATGCCAATGGCAAAGTCCTTTGTGCCCCGGAATCCTTTCCCATCCTCTTGGATTCGCCTGCACGGATGGTACAACAGTCAAGCAAACAAAATTGCGGAATCTACAGGTCATTTTTTCAGCCAATTCGTGCAATATCGTGGTGCCAGTGCTGGCATTTTTGGAATGGTTGGTGCCTTGGCAATGATAGAGGTTGAGGAAGCTTGGCTGTGGATGCGCGACGTGTGGAGCTGCATTCGAGAATATGGCAGCGTTGCGACATCAACTCGCAAACGGCTTGCTCTACGATGTTTTGCACTTTGTAAGCATGGGTTTGTAGAGGCTTCCAGTGTGAAAAGGGTCCAGCCTTTTTGGGGGGGGGGGTTGCGTAAATGAACTGCTTCATGCGAAAGTGCGTTGACAAGTATTTGACTTGGTAAGACTCTTCATTTTACTAACTCATGAGCAATTTACATCCTCATCATAGGTTACAATGCATTGAGCATTCGGGGTGCTGTACAAAACGAATTTATGCTCCGAAGTACGAACGATGGCATTGGTCACAATTTCCATCTTGACGGCTTTATTTCAGGCAGTTGCATATACGTCGCGATCAAGTGCGCGAGAGGTTTGGGGGCTTATATCAGAAGGCACGAAATACAAAGGAGAGTCGGGCGCAGTAGAAAGGGGCGGTCATGAAAGTAAAGCCCGGAAAGGGCGAGAGAATTACCATAAATCCCGAGCAGCTGGGAGCTTACTTCGACGGATCATAACGGATTCATTTCTTTGATTTTTAAAGATGGCTCTGTCCTCTATATCCACGTACCTTTAGCGAGTCTTGCTTGTATTTTAGTCTGTCTCTGGACCATCTGTAGGAAATGCGGTTGTTGCAGCGAGCAAGCTTTGATATCGGGGCTTGTTGTACCGCATTATTGTGTAGGCTATGAAATTTAGTGCGAGTGTAAGAATAATTAAGCCTGCTGCTCCATCCCACACTGTGCTTCCCGCGAAACCGATATTTGCAATGGCTTCGGCGCCTGTTGCAAGGCAGTGTCTGTCTTGCTCTGTACACGTTAGCGTCGTGCCTTCGAACTCGTTCACCACAAGGGCTTGAAAGGACCATTTCATCAGCGACAAGTCAGCCACCCACTGGGCTGCTGCCGGTAAGGACTGTATGCTTATGTAGAACCCGCCTGAGATAAGCATGACAACCGAGATAGGATTGGCCAGGATGGTTGCCACTTCAGCGGACGAGGAGACTGAACTAATCGCCATGCCTAGGGCGACTGCAGCAATAGATTCCAATGTTATGATGCCCATAAATGCCATAAAACGTCCAAACTCCGGTCGTAGATGGGCCATCCAATAGACAATCGTTCCCAATACTAAAGGGCTGATGAGATGAAACGGTAACTCGCTAAAGAACTGCGATAGTATTGTTTCAGAAAAGAAAAATGGATATGACATCTGTCAGTCTCATTCATGTTGCATCGATCAATTTCGAAATGAACGAGAAGGATGCATGAGTAGATGACAATCATCGTGTGTATCACGACACTAAATGTACGATGTGCACGACCAGCGGCTCTCATTCTTCAGTCGACCCTTCTTGTCCTGAATCAAAATGTCTGCTCACCTTTGCGAGATAGTAGGCAGAAATGTGGTAGCTATTGCAGGCCCGTTCTCTCAGGACAATTTTGCGCTCTTTTGGAAAAGTGCCACACACGGTGGTGATGAGCCCAAACGCTTGATTGATGGTGACGAAGAAAAGAACGCCCTTGCGGTCGTAGATCGACTGCTGCCCATTACCTATATTTGAATACATGGCTCCTACTAAAGTTCCTAGCAGTGCGCTTATTGCAAACTTGGCCACAATCACTTCGGTATTTCGCAGCGAGTCGCGAGCAGAGCGCCACGCCAAAAGGATAAATTGCTGTGCCCATGTCGATCCCTTCCGGCTCTTACCGAATACACCACTCGTGAATGAGCTTTCTATCCGATTCTTGTGTGTGCGCATGATTTGGGAATATCGATCAATAAATTCCATGGTACGATGGATACATAATATGTATCAATTACCAATTAAAAAACCTACCGTGGTGCCAGAATGAAGTAGCGGTGCAGGGACGAACGCATCCAAATTTTGCGTTGGGGTGCACACACAAGTCTGTTCCCTCTCGAGATTCTTCTGATAAAGTGCAGCGACTCGCTCCTTGCTATCTTTCTCTGCTTTTGCTGATCGATAATCCTGGTGTCCAAAAAGGAAAAAGAGGACTATGAAAACGAAGGTCTCACGCACGACACGTTCCTCATTATTAGATTATCATAATCAAGGCAGACACCTATTCTACTTTGTAACTTACTGTAGCAATTAGATCCAAGAGAAAATCGGCAGCGTTCCACAGCGGAGGACACTTCCACCCAATATCTTCGAAATACTTGACAGCTGGCCCAGTCTCACCAAAATAGATTGTACGGCCATCAGAGAGCAGGTGCAGCCGGTCAAACATCTTTTTTTTGGTGAAGAAACGGCTCAGATGAACGCGAGTGCCTCCAAATGGAACTTACTCAAGAGAATGCGCCTTTGCAAAGACATGAAATGCTGTTGTTATGTACCTGAAAGATAGACGAGCGCGGTTGATGGATGACTGTAACTATCGTTCGGCCTTCTTCGGCGAGAGTCTTGAGTGCGGACACGACGGATTGCGCTTGGAAGCTATCTAACCCACTCGTCGGTTCTGTTATCGGTTTGTGGTGCCGAAGAGCGATGAATATTTGTGTCCAATTTTAAGAATGCGCGCTGCCACTCAAATCTTACCATCTAAAAATATGATGGAAGGCCCAGATATGAGCTCCACAGCAATCATGACCCTCTGCAAAATTTGAATCGAGTAAGTTTATTAAGAATGCTTGGTCGATTAGAACAGACAAGTAAGAAGTCACGTACCCGTCGCTCTCCCCCGCTCACACCGCGTGTGCGTTCGTTGCCAATAATTGTTTGTTGTGCTTTGACCAGGCCCAGTTCTTGTATAATTGCATCAACTTCTCTGAAGATAAAATGAAGTGATGAATGGGGTTTCAATAATGCTGAGTATAGCTCACTGAATATCGAGATATCTATCTTGTTCGTTTTTCATCGCATTCTTGACAGGAAGACAACAAAGGTAGTTTGATCAGCAATTCTTCTACAAGTTCCCCCCCTTACCTTTTCTTCTCCTCATGTGAGATCGTTGGGGGAAGATGAAGCTGAGCAGATAGCCAGATAGTCTCCCATACAGTCAAAAAAGCATATAGAACGTCATCTTGAGTGACGTAGGCTGAAATTCGTTTGAAGTCGCTGCCATTCCGGGGTTGACCATTTGTAAGCACCAATCCAGAAAGTGACGCCTCTTTGGCATAGAGAATGCGACCTATTAGTAGGAAGAGTGATCCGACATGATGCAACAACGCTGGAAGACGCATATACAGGGTTGCAAGGTGTAGCAGGTCCACTGGCTCATCATCCGTCATGAAGTTCTTTCTGAGCGCATGATTACGGAATATGAAGTATAAAATCTGAAATCCCTCAATGCTTACCTGCAAGTGCATTTAGAAGACTGGTTTTGCCAGAACCTTATTCAAAATTATATCATTCAATAGTTTAGATTATGTGATGTCACGATAATTTTGTCTCTCTTGTTGCCACACGTGCTCGGCACTAACCTGATGGTCCCATAATGGCTAGAATTTCTCCGCTCCTCGCTCTTCCAGACTGCCATGTAAGAACCTATAGGGATTGAAACAATGAGGATTTTTAGTAGCGCGAAAAGGAATGCCCATAAGACGAATCGACAAGTTGCGTAGCTGCAGGGTACGAAGAGGTTGATACGATTTGTAAAATGAGAATCATCGCGCAGCCATTTTTCAGCACATACCTTCTTGCTTGTGCACCCTTTCTTTCCATCTTTGACAGTATAGTTGATATTTATCCACTGCAAATCGACCTTCTCGAAAGCGAGCGTAGCATTTCGGCCCTCGATGGCTGAAGGCTCAATATTTGTCGCGGCTCCAAGGCTGTGCAGTGTGACACATGTATGAGCTGTATTTCTGGCACAAAGAGAAAGCTGTGCGTCGCTCTGAAATATTAAGAAAGATGTACCTGGTGGGTGACAGGGGTCCTGTCATAGCGGCTGACTGAATTGCAAAAGAAGGGCCACATGCACCCCTCGGCTTGACAGTGGAAGGAGCCTCAGAACGAAAACAGTCGCGAACAGCCCTGCTACGCTTGGTCAAGAACTCCATCACACCTACATAAGAATTTAATAATGATATTTATAAAATTTAATCTGTCATGCCCCCAACTATATGCGCAAATGTAGGAGTTTGTGAACAGATCGAGGATAAAGGGTATGAACCGTTGAAAGTTTGAAATTGATATTTAAAATCAATCCGCTCCTTCCGATAAGACGGCGAGTATCGAATACCCAACCTGGGTCGGCTAAGCTGGAATTACATGAAAGAGAGAGATTTTGATGTCCACGACTGGGCCCAGAACTTAACCCATTAGCCATTATGACATTTTACCTTTTTGTCCATAAATCGCGTGCGCTTGTCGTAGCTTCACTAATTGAGCTCGGGCTACTGCAACACACAGAGAGCGACACGCCTGGATGACACTTCTCGTAATGTGAGAGAGCGAGTGGATGATTATGCAAACACCAAATGCGTTTGATACTCCAGCGGCATTACGCCAGAAAATTCGGGGGGGGCGCCACACAGGCACCACGGCAGGTTGCTGCCCTGGATTCGTGCAAGCCAACCTCGTCATCCTCCCGATAGAACACGCTCTTGAATTCATGACCTTCTGCATCCGCAATCCGAAGCCTTGCCCGCTGCTGGATATTACAGATCCTGGCAGTCCCCATCCACCCACGTGGTTGGCGAATGACGGAGCCGACGTGCGAACAGATCTCCCAATGTACCGAGGTGCGTCAAATAACGTTGAATGGCAGTAAAGGATGCTAAGATTCATGACACGCTTACTCTCGGCTTGTTACGGCACCATGGGTGAAGCAAAAGGAATGCCAAAGAGTAAGTTTCTGAACGCCATCAAACTGATGTTTTTCCTTCCTCGAAACTATACAGTGTGGCAAAACGGGAAACTGCTCAAAGAAGCCGATGACGTCACTGACTACTGGCGAGATGACTTCGTGGTCTTCTTTTTGGGATGTTCCTTCTCCTTCGAAGAAGCTTTGGTGAAAGCCAATCTCTCTGTGCGTCACCTTGAAGAAGGCAAGAATGTACCAATGTACAAGACGAACATTCCATGCCGTCCTGCTGGCCCGTTTCAAGGAAATATGGTTGTGTCCATGCGCCCCTATCGCCCAGAGCAATTAGGCAGGGTTTCAGAGGTCACATCACGCATGAAGGCTGTACATGGAGGACCCATTCATACAGGTGATCCTGCAGCGATAGGCATTATCGATCTAGGCCAGCCAGACTACGGTGATGCTGTGTCGATCGCATCAGACGAAGTGCCTGTCTTTTTTGCTTGTGGTGTCACCCCCCAGAATGTGATTCTGGATTGTAGATTACCAGGAATCGCCATCACTCATGCTCCAGGCGCCATGTTTGTTACTGATGTCTTGAATGACTTCCTGACACAGAACTAGGATTCCTCCGGGCTTCCGTTTTGAAGGACCCGCACTCGAGCATTTCATCTTAACCATTAACGCTTCACTTTCCATGGGGCTCCATTTGCCATAAGTAATCACGCTTCCGAAAAGAAAATGCTGTGATGTGCACCTGCGCCGATGACATACGATGTTTATTCTTTCCACCTCATGAGATGCATTTCAAAGTGAGCTTTGCTTATTCAAAAGACGAACGGTATACAATTTCTCAGCTTGTACTTCCCGTTGGCTTACGTTCGCTCAGCTTGAGGATGACTGCCATGCACCCCACTAAAGCGGCACAAGCTACCAATGTTGACGCGAAGGACGCTGACGGGGAGACATAGGTCCAAAATCGATCACCGAACGCCCTAGGCCCCTCTGGTGGGCTCTTCGCTGGCGGCGCAGGCATCGACACCCCCGCAAGGTGCGCTTGCCGACGCCGCTCCCGCGTGTGTTTGCTGCGTACCACCCTTTTATCTCGCCGCCGCCGGTTTTCTAAAAGGATCCAATCCGGAAGTGCTTCCCGCTGGTACCACGGAGGAGGGAAGTTCAGCCCGTGCACTTCTCGGGACCGAGCCAGCTCCCGCAAGAAAGGGCTACCTTGCGATTGTACCAGCTTGGCGGGAGGGAAAGCCTGCAGCATGCCATGCGCCCGCGCAAGGATTGCTTCCACAGGTAAATCAGGCTGGGATGGAAGGCGGGAGAGGAAACGATGGACGGCGGAGAAGTCTCGGCTCTCCAGGGCAAAAAGATCGGACTTACCCTCCAAGATGAGAGCTGCGGCCACGTAGATCGGGAATAGAGGAGGGGCTGACAAAAAAGCGTCGAAAAGCCGGGCGATCATGGCTAGATCGTGGCAGTCATGGGCCCACCAGGCGATGACCCAGGGCAGGCACACGTAGGCGTGGAGGCCACAGGCACGCAGGCAGCTCCCGACGTCGGCGTCGAAGGCCTCGATCAGGGGAATCAAGAGATCGAGCAGCGGGATCAGGACGGAAAAATCTGACCGTCGAGTAAAGTCGCCCATGAAGAAGAGGGCCACTCGCTCTGCGACGGCAAAGCAGAGGTCGGGGTCCTCGGTCAGCACCAGGACGAAGACGGAGAAGACATCGTGGAGGCCTTGGTAGTAATGCAGAGTAGAGTCCTTGGCCATCAGCGCGTTCACCATCTGTGAGAGGGTCGAGGACATTACAAAGGCTTGTTCAGTCAACAAGACTTTCGTTTCACTATCCAACCTCAATATTGAGCAATCAGGTCTGATCTAACCGTCTCCCCACTACGTTTATTTGTTTTTCTCTTACGTCAGCCAAAAGACGCCTCCTGCCTCCGCGCTTTCGTTTTTTCGCCTGAGGCAGACGGTAATGCCATAGAGAACGAGCCACATCACGGCTGATCTGGTCACTCCACTGATTACGAGCCACATAATTTTGAAAAGGAGGTCGCAGCTCGAAGCGGTTAAACCCTAAAAGCTTTGGCCAAATCACCTGTCGGAGATCGTTGGAGATGAAACCCCCATCAGAGGACAGAGCCTGGTGTTGTTTGAGTATGGTAAAGAAGTAAGGGTCAAATGTGGCAAAGAACACTGTTTGATAAGTTCAGGACAGAGGGGACAGGGTAGGTTAGCGCATGATGCCGTAGCCTTGTAAGTTCTCACCAAACTTCGCAACTCATCGAGTGGTACGGGATTCTGTACAATCAGGGCTTGGATCACTTTTATCTTTTGTGCGATGTCACACTTGCTTGATTTTGCCCCCGCGCCATTCTCAGACATAGAGCGGTCTAGCACGTGACGTTCCCTCGGCAGCTTCTATGGTGGATCGAAATGAGAAATGCACGCAATAAGCGGTGATTTCGATGATATGGCTGGCGGACAGGCCTGTCGTCTCCTTCTTCCCTTCCGACGCGACGCCTCAACCTCTCCGGCGTCCTCCTGTGAATGATTTACGGGGGGTACTGGCGTGAGCCGTGGCACTTGCGGGTTGGGCCCCTGGTGTGAAGCGATAGCGAGACCAGCGACTCGAGCCCGCCCTCCCACTCCTAAACTAGAGTTAGGACATGGGCTGCAACACCGCTTGAACCGGACAAAGCATTTTGTTTACGCGCTGCTGAAGGTGCTCTCTGCTTGCTCATTCTGTCCCTTGCACGCAGGCCGCAGAGCTTGGCGTCACAGGCAGAGTCAGGAGGGACGGGGCGGGGCTGAGAGGTTGATGCAACTCCGCCGGCCATGTCAATTTCAATTTCGATTGGGGGGCTGCTGCTGACCCTATTCAGGGTTGGCAGCTTGGTGGGGATAATAATATTCTGCTGGTATTGGCGAGAAAAAAGCAAGAAGAAGAAATGGCTGTACTTGGACGTGTCGCTGTGGCCGGAAATCAGCCTGGGGCTTTGGAATACCAAGTGGAGCACCTCCTCGCTTTTGCTGCGTACAATCAACGGTGCCATGCGACAGGGGCCTTTACCTCTACAAATAGAAGCTATAACATTGCATGTAATTTGTGTGTCGCTTCCATGGAGGGAAGCTTTTAAAATACGCAACTGGCGCGTGCAGCTTCAAGGGATCAGCGCGGTCGGGCGCATGACCCATGTCGAGGAATGGGATGAAGCGGACATGTTACGCAAAGCTGTGGCTTTTAAACGACAAGAAGCTGATCTAAGCTCTTTTTTGGTGGAAAATTATTGCTTGCAACGTCCGGGTGTGTCTTCTCGACCAGTCCCGACACCTATCTCCCAAAAGTTACGATGGCTCGACCATCTTCTATCAGGCCTCCGCTTGGACCTTGACAACGTACATTTACGTGTGAACGACTCCCGCTCAGTCAGCTGCATGGGTCTGCGCGTCTTACGTCTGTCTTGTCGGCCCATGCATGGTATTGATTCCGACAGCGGCGCACTTCGTCGTTGTGTCGAAGTGGAGCAGGCAGTCCTTTATGTGGACCCGATTTTGGCCGCTGGACATGCATCCGCCACGATTCCAGGACTCGGTAGCCAAGCGCTTTCATTTCAAAACTTGGAAGAAGAGGGGAAAGAGCCACCACATGCGGAGGTGTGTGCGATAAGGAGCGTCGTCACGCAGGTTGCGATCCCCGACCTGGGCTCCGTTCTCTGGGCCTCGGGTCTGACACCGGGAGGGAAGAAACGCCGTGTGACCATAAGCGGGGTTGTGGCTGGTTTAAAGGGACACCTGCAGCCAGCACAGGTGCATCATTTCGTCTTTCATCTCTTGCATGTCTTCTACGGCGGGGCCTACAGGGCCTGGCGTGCTGCCCTGATACAAAAGCATCGTGAGGAAGGCTGTCGGCGGCTGCGTGAGGAGGAAAGAGACTACTACATGTTTTTAGATCGTCAACTCCAAATGCATCAGACGAAAAATACTGCTCTGCAATATACATCAGAACACGCTTTGCCGGACAGAAAGCATCCAGTCTCGTCGCATCCCAGAGCCGGCGAACGACGTGAATTACGTCAAAATCTTGCGGCTTTAGAAGAAGTGATGCACTACGCGGAAATCGTTCATCTTCGATGCCAGGCTCGGGAATGGAATAAGCATGGACTGATGACAACGGCAAGAAGAATAGTTGACGGTTGGGAGCTGTCAGAGGTCGCAGCAAGGAGCTCGTCCAGCGTGGAAGAAGAATTAAGAATTGATGAATTCGAACCCGTAGTAGCGGAGTTTTCAGCTCTTGCACTCTGTTTGGCGCATGCCCGGGCCCAATATACTCACGAAAATAAGAGCTTTCGGGAGATTCTTCTGGAAAATGTGCGGATTGAAGATATTGAGGTAAGTGTGGCAGGGATTAAGCCCTCCTTTCATCAAATTTCAGGCATAACGACAAAATCCTCATAACTGATGATGGGACAGATCGAGTGGCATGGCGTTCGACGAGCAAACGGACATCTTGCCGCGCCACTGAACTTCGATGGGCCCTTGGAAGTCACGGTGCACGCGGCCTCCTTGTCGGGTCACTGCCGCATCCTTCTCGCCACGGGCCCGGAAGGACTTGCTGTCGGTGAAGACGGCTTGCAGGAGGAACCGGATCATGGGTGGTTTGCGATGGCGGCGGACCTGCAAAGATTTTGTTTCGTGAACGCAGCAGAAAGAGCGTTGAACCATGTCACTCCTTTCTTACTCTGTGGCCCGCACGACCGTCCCCACGATGCCGTATACCTTAATCCAACAGCCACAACCACACCGCCGCAAGTTCGTTGGAGCCTGCGCCTATGGAGCTCTGGCAGGAGGCATGAATCCTTACACTTTGAAGAATGTCGATTGGCAGGCTACACGCCGCGCATTTTCGCTATTGTGCAAGCCGTCATCGACCCATTTCGAATTCCCGACGTTCAATTGTGGACAACTGACACAGATTTTGCGGCCTTCTGGGACTGGGAGGCCAAACGTTTGGCCGAAGACAGGCTCACCCGGAGGGGCCTGCCAGGCTTCAAAGGTGAGAATATCCTCCTTTCTACCCTGCCGTCCACGCCCGTTGAAAACCGCGCTGTGCCAGCTACACACGAGGATGTCAAGGCGGCGAGCGTGGTCGCCGCTGTGCCTCAATTGCTGGAGGGATGGTTTTTGCACTATTCTCTGAGCTTGAAGACCTGCGAAGTGCTTTTGATTGCCAATCCGGAGGATCGAGAGAGTGCGATGTTAGCGGCTCAAGTGTCGCTGACGGCACTAATATCTTGCAAACCTGGGATGGGGGAGTCTTTCGACGTCGAAGTGCAATCGTTATCTGCGATGCCTGCCCTGACGGACAAAGACAACCGATGGTTACCATTAGAGGCACTTCCAGGGTGTGTTCCGTTGGCTGTTCACGAAGGTCTAAACGGAGCAGGTCTGTGGCGGGCTCATCGCAATGTCTTGGAGCAACTGTCCGCCTCCCTTTACTATTCTCTTGAACCTCGACGGATATTCAATTCGTCGACAGGCATGGCACCTGCCGCACTCTCTGGATCTGGACAAGATACTCAAGAAGAAGGAGGGCTGATGTGCCAAGTATCTCCGACACGCCGCCGGCGCGCCATAACCGAAGGGTCTCGAAGTCCTTGGGACGCGGAGATCCGCATTCCACGCTGTGTATCGTTGAATGCCAAGCGTGTCCATTTCTGGGTGGAGGACGGGATGAGAGCAAAGGCAGGCGAAGAGCTTAGAGGGACTCCGATAGTCATCGAGAAGTTTTGTGGACTGAGCAATCTAGGCCTCGTCGTTCGCTGTGGGAATGAGACCCACGTGGTAAAGAATTTTAGCGGTGAAGTTGGCAGCAATTACCGCAAGCCCAGAGCAACAAATACGGGACTCAGATCACAGTTTCATGCCTCATCAACGAAAGCATCCCCGACTTTTACATGGAATGCGGCCTTTGAACTAGCTCACGAATTTGTCACCGCGGACATGAGTGCGAAGGGCGACGTGGAAGTGCTATTTGAGGTAGTGAATCTGGGCTCTACCAAATTGGAAGAGGAAGAGGAAGGGTGGCCCATCTTGGCGACTGGGACCCTTCTCCTCGACGTTCCTCTTGACGAAGATGATGACGGAGAGGACGAGAACGCGGCAAAGGCGCAGGGAGTCGTCGCAGGTTACAAGGTGATGCGAGATGTCTCGCTTATCGGGTTGGGTGCCTGGGAGGGTCTTGAAGGGCATTTACAAGCACATGTTCGGATGGGTTTACGGCTTTTATCCGTCACCATGCATGAGATTCGACATTTGCTAACACTCGCGGAAGAGGTAGGAAGAGATGCCCGACCTTTCCTCCAGGTGAGCCTGGGTGATTTCCATAGTCAAACTGAACAACTTTCAGGCTTGCCCGATGAAATTATAGAGCACGAGATGGTGTTTGCCGCAGAGGGGAAAAATGTGGTCTTGTGTTTGGAGCTAAAGACTTTTGAAGGCAGGGTTCACGAGCGAATACGAGCGCAAGCGATGCTTGCAGTCGGCCGTGAGGGAAATCATCGGGGTCTTCTGCCTCTCAAGGACACGAAAGGCACCGTTCTGTGCGAGGTGCGCGTGAGTGTTGATTGGATTGACAGTTTCCGGGGTGGTTCCAGCATATTTGATCACGGCGAGAGAGTGGGGACAAAGCAATCTCCAAGATTTGTCCAGGCTCTACAGGTTTTGCGACGCCAATTGTTTGTCATCGAGCCAGAAGCTGCTGTCACACAAAAAATCTCCTTACACTTTTCTGCCTTGGAAATTCATGGCACGGATGTGGATTGGGCTGTGCTGTTGGCCATGTTGCAGAGCTTTCGAAACTTGTCAATTGTCCGTTCTGCACCAAGTGTCGATGACACCGCGGAAAACAGCGCTTTAACGAGACGCCTGTCGCGGACTAGCAGCACGAATCAATTGAGAGAGGGCATTGAGGGCGACGCAAGAGAGCGATGGTGGAAGCGAACGATTTACGGAATTTTTAAGGAGGTTGATCAAGATAACGATGGACGGCTCACACGTAGTGAATTGGTAAGATTGCTACATCAGGTGGCTGCTCATTTGTGTTTGACACGTTCAGAGGCCTGTGAGCAGATCGAGCATCTCTTGCATAACATGGACTGGGATAGGCAAGTGGAAAAAGGAACGCGAGCTAGCGACCAGGCGATATCATGGCCAGGGCTGCGGGAGGCTTTGATAGGATCGGTACACATTTACAGTTCTGAACATGCGGGCTGGCTTTTTGATAGGGCTCGCTGTTGCGAATACGCGTCTACGTGTGTGGCTCTTAAAGTGTTTCCAGGGCTGCCCTCGTCGTATCTCAGTTTCACATGTTATACTGGCTCCTCAACAGCTGGCACAACATCCGCGCGCCACCCGTTAGGCGCGTACCTTGCTAGTTTGGAAGGAGATCCGGCCGATCCTTTGGCCTTATTCTGGGAATTAGTTGAGCGCGAGTTGGGGGAACGACGTGGCAACGTGGGTTCGAAGACCCGTGCGGAGCCTGGGCAAAGTCCGAGCCAGGCATTTGCAGCTCTTCAAGGCATGCTCGTGCGTGCACTCCAGAATTACAAAATCGCAAAGGATGCCTGGGGCCTCATTATCGTTCCCGCCATTCATAAGCTACCATTATTGCGGGGGGTGGAACGCGACGGGTACGAGGTGATGAGCGCACCGGTATCAGTAGGGGATAGTGTGTACAGCGACATAAAAGTAGAACTGGTGGCGTTGCCTTACATGTTAGCGAGCCAGATACTAACTGGACTTCGGACACCGCACAAAGACCGCAAACTTCGAGGTTCACGCGTGGTGAGCTTCCATGTGAGCCAGGCGGCAACACTCTATTTGTGTTACGACCGAGCTATTCCCAAGATTCCCGCTTGGTTGATGGAGGCTGGCTTTCGCGACAGTAATCTATTTGTGCGGACAACGATGGCCACACATCGCGTTTTAATGTTGACAACGTCGACCCCATGTCGGATTGTGCTGGGCGGCAACGAAGGATACGCCGCTCAAAAAGGATGGTATAAACGTGGTCTGGAGTTTTTCAATTATTTCATCTTAATAGGCACCGAAAAAGGAGCTTCAGAGACTACTCCGGCTTCGCTCCTGCCTGGACGTTGGCTTCTTCAAGAACACAGCCCAGCATTTTTTGGGGGACAGCCTTTACATGATCACCTCTTTGCTGCTCTCGGTGTTGGTGGTGCTCGACTTACCCCACTTCGAAGCGCTATTGCAAGGGACAGTACGCGTAAGTATATTACCAAAACTGCAGAAGCTGATATTAGATCGGAACTGAAACCAAAATTACATATGGAACATAACATCCATTTTTCCTGCCCTCGAGTGTACCTGGGACTCCTTGACTCCAGAAAATCACGTGATTTAACCTCCAAGCTAGCGATTCGGGCAGAGGCCATCACCGTCAACGTCTCCTTCGAACGCCCGCTTTTGGAGGAGGCCGACTGGTTGAGACTTGGTCGCACTGATCGCTTAGAAGGGGACCTTGGACTCTCATCATTAGACGCTTCCTATTTCAACCCGGCTTTGACAGCACCTGAGCTGGTTATTGAACCATGGGGTTGTCGATGTCTCATGCGTAACCGATTGAGGTCAGCCGTTACTACCGTCCGCATTGAGGCTCCGCGATATTTTAATCTCAATATCTCGCCGAGTCTGGCGGACGTTATCCGGGACGTCTGGCGACCTCTGCGATTTGATTTGCGGAGGTATCGTAGCTCGTTTGATAAAAATTCTGATGTCGCTCACAAGGCCGCGCGGGTCGTTTTAATTAACCGTCTTGGTGTTCCTCTCTCTCTGAGTCCTTCTTCGCACGGATGTCGAGTCCTCATTTTGCCACAACCAGGGACCACCGGGTCGAATGAGCATTTACGGTATGTGAAAGCTGACGACAGTAATTCCCCGCCGTTGAATGAGCGAACTGTCGTACTTGAAGAAGGAGGCCGAGTTGAATTGGAGCTCGATCAGATCTGGAATAACGACGAGTTGTACGTCTTACCGGGAGTAATGCGTCGCGGCAAACATTGCATAGAACTTGAGCCACTCGGCTGGCAACGCGTGTCGCACGTCGGAATAGGCTTAGCAGGCGCGCAGGCCTATCATTTAACACCAGTCGACCATCATCGTACTCATCGACGGACGCAGTCGGCTCGGACTCGCCCTGTGCATCCGAACGAACAGTGGCCAATGTGGACGGCCGAATCCAATAGCACAGCTCAAAGAGGGAACATTGGCAGCCATGCTTTGCAGCATCACCAGCTTCACAATTCCTCCTCATCTCATAAGTCGCCGCGTGGCGATGTTAGCCTGAGCCGTAAGATTCTCATGGTGGTAGATGCGAAAGAGCCACATGGTGACGTGCCGGACCATGGTTCTCACGCTGCTTTGCACGTTGAAGTCCGGACTAATGTTCGTCTGAAGAACATGACCGGTGTGGTGGTGGATACGAAGCTTGGTCGAGGAGGAGATGGTGTGCGCGCCTTCCTGTCGCCCCGTGGCGCAATGGTCATGCCTTTGAGCATTGTGCGGCAGCAGCCCATGCTAAGCTTGCGCCGCCTCGCTCAGGATGATATGGAAGCAGTATCCGGGTCACCAGGAAGTGGCCTGGAGGACTCCGGAGTTCTACTTCATCCTGCTTTGTTTGACGCACGCACGCACGAAGCCTTGCGCCGCACAAGGGGGCTGGAAGAGAGATCACTAGCTTTGCATCACCGCGTGATTGGGACTGTGGCAGCGAATGTTGCTACTCAGCACTGCGAAGTTGATGCGGGGAACCCGAAGGATCCAGTCAAACAAAAGGAAGGGGAGGATACAAATTTGGAAGGGCAACATGCATCCCCCAAAAATTTTCAATCACCCTCCACGCCCGATGCAGTAAAAGCCCGAAGCTCTCAAACCATAAGATCACAAATGGCTATAGATTGGATCATAGCCATCCTACCGCCGTATCAATTGAGTAACACCTTGCCTTGTCTTGTACACATCGAAGCATTTCAGCCCGAACACACACCGCTGCGAGGAAGGCGCTTCCAGATGCAAGATATCAAGGAAAGGAAACATAATAATAGGTCGCTATCGTTTGGTTCGCCATCCTCGATGCGTCAAGGACCGGTTGATCCTGCTTCGGACATCTTTTCACTGCCACTCGACTTGTTGCCTTTGGTATCTTCCACTTCAGACGCAAGAGTGGGTGGAGATAGCGATGATTCACGGAGTAATTTTGAATATGCCAGCAATCGGCCTTTCACAAGCTTTGGAGAGCCAGGACAGAAATTGTATTTGGACAAGGTGAAGGCTGAAAGCACAGGCGTACATGAAAGTGGAGAGAAGACTCCAGTCGGGGAGTCCCATGAGAACATGGTCATGGTGTGGAGTGGATGCATTGAGAGCGGGCATCACACGAACTTGGAGCTAGTAAAGCTAGATCGATCTTTATACGTCCGTGTGCGTCTGATGGGAGAGGCTCAGCCGGGACCTTGGTCCCTTCCTGTCCATATACCTCCATGGGCTCATTTGAATCGTACCGCCTTTAATGCCGATAGAGAATCCGGATTGAATGAAGGATTGGAGCTTTCGTGGATGGAGAGTGGAAATGGAAGTGAATACCACGGTGATGCCCGTTTCGTGAGGCGCTGGCGGTTGAAAGGAGCGAGACGCCTGGCCTTGTGCGCAGATTACTGGATCATAAATAAGACTGGTTTAGCTTTAAGCTATCGTCCGACCCCGTTGCAAGAAAGAGGGGGCCGTACAGGCTCACCCTTGTTCGAGGGCGCGACTACAGGTGAAGCTCATGCAATGGAATCAGCGCAGCGGCACTCACCGCTTCCTTTTGAGGCGACTACGGCGCCCCCCACATTAGGGGCGACGGCTCAGGGTGCAAATTGTCGTTTCATTTCCGATGGCATTCATCGGCGTTGCTTCGGGCGAACTACACGTTTGCCTTTGCTGATAAGCTGTCCAGCCAAGACCTTGCGGACGATGCCATATGCCTTAAGCTGCGAGGCAGTCAATGCACCTCTTTTCATCAGCGAATTACGCATTGAAACGTACGGCAAGGACCAAGTGCTGCCAGCCACGGTAATCCGATGTTTTGAAACTGGCTTCCCTTTGTTTACAAACTCAGATATTCGTGTCACAGAATTACCTGCGCCAGTGCAGGAGAGACTGCGGCGGCCCGATGGCGTGTTGTGTATTTTGCGCGAGCGCTTGGTGGCAAAGCAGAGCAATAGTGATCAGCAGGATTTGCAGGATGGAAATGAAATGGTGACCTTTGTTGTGTCAGAGGACAGCTACGTTTATGCATTTTGCTGCCGTAATCGCCCAGGAGACGACTGCGAGGAGGAGCGCGGTAAGGGGCGGCTGTATCCCGCTTGGCTTACATACGAAGGTTTCCGTATTCCTCCCAATAGCGGGGTGCTTTTGACATCGAATCAGCACAGATGCTATGTGCCCCACCGACGATTTTATTCTAAAGGCAGCACTGTCCGTTTGGGCAAGATTGCCCGACATGCATCCGCAGCACATTACACCGTGCATTCAACGCTTGCTGCGGATGTGCGAAGCATAGACTTGTCACGATCTGAGACGAGCACTTCAAGCACAGCCAAAACCATGCACTGTGAGCAACCTTCACTATTGTCGAAGCAAGAACACGACGCAGCTCGACTTTGTCGTTCAGAGACGGATAACAACGAAAGCTATCCGGCTGCAGCCGCTGTCAAACCCAGAGGCAAGTCGCCAAGGGCAAAGTTGGATGAGCTCTCCGGGGCTCAAATGGTTTTCATGATTTGCCGCGTGGATGATGAAGAAGGGACAAAAGAGCTTGATGTCCGACAAATTAAGGTTGAGCGCTCTATGAGGGATCGCATGCTTTGCAATCGACAGTATGCTTTGACTCCTCATTTCAGCCGTGGTGATCAATTATATGTCGACCGCAAAGCGTCCGATTATGCTCTGGAAAGCCTCCCACCCGCACTGGCGCCGGTTCCACTCGTGGCAATTCAGACTGCGCAAGGCGATCGGCGCGGTGGCAATTCTTTTGTAATGAGCTTTAGCGTCTCTCGTCACTGCACAGTCATGCTGGCATATGACGACCGTGCAAGCTCTCTTCCTGGGTGGCTTTCTCAATTGTCCTTTGAGTCTACAAATTGGAAGATTTCGGGGTCTAAACCGGGTGCGGTTTTTACGATTTTCAGACGAGATCTATCAGCACATACCACCCTTCGTTTGGGAGGTAACAATGCTCATGGGGCCCGTGGATGCAAAGCCATGTATTTGGTTATGCTTGTTCCCTCACCCGCGCCTTTAGAAAACATCTTGCCAAATGCACCATCAGATTTATCTGTGCGCTCATCTGATAGCAAAGGATGGCTCGATGACGAGCTGAAGGACCTGATTGACAAGAGCGATGCAAGACTGAATGTTGATGACGAAAGGTTGGACGCAAAAGATAACGATTTGTCTTTATATTGGAACGGCCAGATGAATGGAACCTTGCGAATTATGGCACCATTATTCGATACGTTGGGTCGCGATTGGTCTTCTCCTTTTAATGTGGACGCCATAAGCACGACGGGACAGGTTGAAACGCCCAGCGCTGTTCTAGGTGTGTCAGTGAAGCCTTTGCCCGGAATTTTTCATCGCACTCGAGCCGTGACGCTCTGGCCTCGATTTATAGTGATAAATCGTTTACGCAAGTCAGTGGACGTGCTTCCTTTACTACGCTCAAGGTATCTTGACAATCAAAGTGGTGGAGAGAGCGGCGGTCGTGTCATGCGAAATACAGTTGCAGCGATGCTTAATCGTCCGTCCTCTGTGCTGGAGAAAGGGACATTAGTCGATGCCGAAAGTAACTCCAAGAAGACGACAATAAAGGGCAGTAAGCCGCTGCCGAGGACCGGCGTCCAGGCGACGCCCGACTCGGGTGCCTTAAAAGGCCAGCTTACACCCACGGATTGCTACGGGGTTCTTCACGCTGGGGAGTGTATGGCAATTTACGGCTTTTTGCCATTGCGATTTCTCCCGTCAAATCTGCTGCTACCAGCAGCCTTAAAAAAAAGTCGTGCCGCCGCCTTGCAACACCACAGCACGTATCAAATGAGAGACGATGACAAAGACGAGACAGCCATGGCACACGCTTTATGTTTCCGCCTTCACAATGCAGATACAAGCGATGAGTCTCAACAATACTCATTTTCACATCCAGTGTTAAGTGAGGATGTTGGCGAGACCTGTGTGTGGTTTTGGCGGGATTCTCGAGGTGTATATCCAGGTCCCTTAGTTTCTGCGAACGTGACAGTTCACGCCTCGACAGTGTTCATGACGCTCCGAGACAGCACTCTCAGTCCACCTTATCGCATAGAGAACCGTTCTAGCTGGGCATATTTGCGATGTAAGCAGTCGGGCACGTCCGATGACACTTTTGCTGTTGGTCCCATGGCGTATAAATCATTTTCATGGCAAGAACGAGATCAACTGCACCGTCTTAATGTGTCGGTGGAGGACATTCCAAATAAAGATGGGGGAGGACCAGCATCCAGTGTCGCCACCGCTGAATATTCGCTGGACGAAGTGGGACCTAAAGAAACCATGCTCATCGCCAGCAGGGCTTTCTATAGTGGAAGTGGAGTTGGGGGCTTCGGAGTTGGTGGAGTGAGCGGCAGCAGCCTTGCAAGGAGTCTTACCATCAAAGCACGTCCTCCGCAGCAGAAACTATACGTGCACGTCTCTACGGCTGGTCGGACGCGAGTTATTACTTTTTCGGATTTACCCCGTGACGATTTCCGCAACCGGCTAAATGAGATGGCCCTGCTGAGCTGGACATGGAGCCTTTTCCAAGAACTCTATAATTCTCTCGACATCCACGTGGGTTTGGCAGGCTTCACGCTCAATTTATTGGATATGGATGGCTCAGGACGGCGCGTTGTAGAGCTGCTTTCCCTGACTCTTGATCGTCTCGAGATAAGGAAGGAGGGCGGAAAAGACAGGGCCCAGCTAGCCCTGTATCATATTCAGTTAGACGATATGCGTCCCGGGGCGACTTTTGCAGTCATCATCCAGCCCGCCGATTCGGGATGGCATACACCTGCACGACGAAGCAAAAAGCTGAAGGCAGCGGCGATGGCAATGTCGGTTAGTTCTACAGGAACGTGCACTGAACAGCAGACTGAACGACCAGCGGCAGCGAAAGAAGATGAACATGTATTTTCCAATTTGGTGCCCTTAGTCCGCGTCACAGCAGAGCCGGAGCTGCATACACCTTGGTCCGAAGTCGTACATTTTCGGGGATTGGAGCTTTCTGTGCAAGAGCTTGAAATGCGGGTAGATTTGGACACGCTGTTTTCGCTCGTTGCCTATATAGGGCGTCTGTCGAGATTCGACTCGGAGCGAGAAGAAAGAGCTGCGACAGCCGGTGATATTTATCACCATTATTATAACCAGCATCGAGATCCATCCATGCGCAGCCTTCGGACCAATATCATGGACGAAAAATCCATATCATTGGTTCGTCGCCTTCTACGATCCAAGGTGCGCGTGCCCGACGCAGCCCTAAGCGAAGCCGTCGGGCAACGGCTTGTTTACATTGAGCTTTTCCATCACTCTTCTTTGATTGTCGGGATGGAACTCGTACCAGGCGGAGGAAATTTTCCTTCCCGAAAGGAAAGGGCAAAACAGACAGGTCTGCCAGGCAACCGGATGGATGGCAGTCTGGGCTTGGATCAAGAGTTGGACGAAGCATTGGTCAGCGGGCTGGAGCTAATTGGCACGGGTGTTGTGCAGTTGCTTGCAGATATGGCGCGAAGCCTTGCCCAGCTCAGTGGATTGACCTTGGTCTTTAATGAATTGCTTTTTACCCATTACTTTGGAAGTCATTATGATTTGGGTCACATCGTAGTCCTGTCCCTTCGCCAGCAGGCCATTACTCAGAGTTATAAGCTATTGGGTGCCATGGACCTGTTAGGAAACCCTCTCAACCTATTCTTGGGCTTCGGCTCCGGCGTTGTGGAATTTTTCAGACGCACGCAAGCAGAGCTTGTGGGCGATGCGGACAGCAAAGGTGAGGGGCTACGACGCTTGGCGAAAGCAGTGATAGGTGGCCCTTTCTCGAGCGTCAGTAAGATCACCGGCACGGTGGCATCCTTGCTGGAGGAAGTAGTTGGCGTGCGGGAAATGGCGGCGATGGCCGAAGAAGGAATGAGGGATGAGCTTTCTTCTTCAACTGCACGGGCCATTGGCCACCAGACAGAAGACGGGGGTAGCAGCGCTGATGGCTGGAGGGGGCGTGCACCGCCGCCGCAACATTTAGGTGAAGGTATACTGAAAGGAGGAGAGGTCTTCTACAAGTCTGTGAAGAGTGGTGTCAAAAATATCTACGATCTACCCCAGCAGGGTGCGTCGCGCGAGGGATTTTCGGGATTTTTGAAAGGCATGGGAAAAGGCGTAGTCGGAGCGCTCGCTGCACCGTTGATCGGGACTTTGGGTGGCATTTCTCGCGTGACTGATACGACAGCATACTTCGAGAAACCAAGAATACTTCGACGACGCCGGGCAGTGAGGGTTGCGCTGGAAAGTCAGGCGTTGCCGTTGCTGGAAATTGTGCAGGTCGTGCAGGAAGAAGGGGAGGAAAAACAAGAAGAATGTGACGAGAAAAGCAAGTTCGAGGAACCTGCACTGCGACGAGGGCAGAAACAATTTTGATTCCAAAACGTCACACGAATTGTGTCGTGAACCATGCTGTACAAATTGAAGAAAGCATTGGAAAAGAAGGCGCGCAGAGTTTTCTGAGGAGCATGTATTGTGAATCTTACTTACGCAAGTAATGAAAAAAATCAAATAAAGTATTGCGAGTGGAACATGCAATTTCTTCTATGCTTTTACTTTTCAATCTTCGGTCTTATCCGTTTTTTTTGGACGCCCGCCCTCCCGCATACTACAAGTTGCAGAAGTCCAACCCGGAGAAAGGCACCTTTGAAGAACTAGAACCATCCTTCTGTTGGAGCACACTTCCTAAGATAAAAATCATAAAAATCTGACTTACTTTATCTCTGCCGCTCATCTGTACCTGTGTCCCCATCGTCAAGAACGCGCGCGAATGTTCGACTAGGGTCCCTGTAGCGCATGAAGACCTCTGACAGATCGTGCACCACATTAGAGAAAATTGGCGTGTTCAAGGCATCTAAGTTTTCACGAAGTTGATCCACCGACGTGGCGCCCACTATAGTTGACGTCACAAACGGCCGCGAGTATACCCATCCTAATGCTAGCTGAGCCATCGTCAGGCCATACCGGGAGGCAATTTCTTTGTACTCGAAAACACAGTCTTGACTCTGCAACGTACGATAGCGCGCCATGTATCCCGGGAATCGGTTCAAACGGGCCTCAGATGCGCGTCCCTTGAACATGTATTTGCCAGAGAGGACACCGCCAGCCAGAGGAGAGTAGCAGAGAACGCCTAAATCCTCGTGACTCGGGGAGCAGATCTCGGACAGGCCCATGTCCATCTCGTTGCGGTAAAGCAGGTTGTAACAGTTTTGCACGGAGACAACTTCCTGCAGACCTAGTCGACGCGCCGTTTCAAGAAATTTCATGACACCATAAGGACTCTCGTTGCTCAAACCAATGTACCGAATTTTACCCGCTTTGACAAGCTTGCCTAGCGCAGTCAGTTGTTCCTCAAAGCTGACCACATCCTCACGCTCACGCTGAAGGGAAAAGCGACGCGAATGCGGGAATGGTGTAAGAAGAAGGATGAATGATTCCGTACCTAGGAGTCTTATCGATGAGTGTGGTTGTCTGCTGCGCACGTCGTACGCCACCTGATTAGGAGTACACTATCTTCCCTGGGGCCCTCAAATAGCGACTTACCGATTGATCGTACAAGTCAACGCCGAAGAGATTCAAATAGCGGTCAGGCCAGTGTAACTGTGCCAGGTCAATATAATCGGTACCTAGACGCCGTAGGCTTCCCTCAATCGCCTCGGCGATTTGCCCTGCGGTCAGCCGGACGGGCCCCCCGTCCTCTCGCAACCACGTCAAAACGTCGCTGTAGCCCGTCACCTTCGTCGCCAGAATGACATCTTCGCGATTCCTCTTCTTGAGCCATGAGCCAATGATCTTCTCGCTCAATCCATGGGTATCCGGGTCAGCAGGGACAGGATATAGTTCGGCTGTGTCTATCAAGTTCACACCGTACTCGTCGAAAGCCATGTTCAGCTGGGCATGCGCCTGCTCCTCTGTGACCTGCTCGCCCCATGTCATGGTCCCGAGGGCCACTTCCGACACTATCAGATCGCTTTTCCCGAGTTTGCGGTACAGCATACCGTGTGTAAGCCGCTATCAATGTTTATGGTGAGATATGCGCAATGAGTGTCCTATGTTTTGCCAGATTGGCGGCGCTCGGCGGACTCACGAAAATCACTGAAGCCTTTGAGAGCTAATAAGTTGGAAGGCACGCCATCTGACATTAACCTCACCTTGATGTCTTTCTTCTTGTAAGCACGCGCGGCAAGCGCGACGCGTGGGTGCGGCTCTCCCACTTTAGGGGAATCCATTACATCCATATACTTCGCCACACGGATGGCATCAATCCTTCTCCGTTCCAGATCCTGCGTTGTGCGTAAGTCAATGAAAAATAAATACATAGATCCTATAACGTCGTCGACTGCATACTACAAGCTCATCTGTGGTCGACACCTTCACCATATTCCTCCTCCCATACGCCCCGCCTTCCAAAACTCTCGCAACCATCTTATTTTCAGCGTACCTTCTCATCGTAGAGGACTGTGGTGTCCACCTCTTCTCCATACTTCTTCTCCCACTCCTCGGGGGTCAAGGCGGCATCAGGGTCCTCGATCAACTCAGGTCCATATCCCGTCTTCTCATCGTCCATTCCAGGAGTACCCGCCCCGCCGGTGCGAATGGAGTAGAGCGGCAAGAGACTATCTTTCGTCCTCGCTCTTGCCGTACCCCAGTCTCTGCATGTCCAACCGCTTTGTTGAATTGATCTCGGCCCAAGGACGCTGAAGGCGGCTGCTGTGATGCTACTTTTACAGCTGCAGGAGATTCCAGTCGCCGCTGCTAGCACGAGAGTCTTGGACCAGGTTGGCATTATTGCGACCCTCTTTGCTCGCATGAAACTCGCCCGACAACACTTCCCGCCCTGTGCCATTCAATTGGTGAGCAAACATTGGTTAGAACGCCATCAGGAGGAGGATACTCAGGGCAATCTGCCCTCAAGTGGAAGAAACTCAGGGCCACCCGCGCTTGTGAACTGCAACAGCCCCTGTGATCATCTAATCGTCAAACTCCTCGATATCGACCGTCTCAATGCAAAAACTTAGCAAGAGCTATTCTACAACAAACTCTTCAACCACTTGGAACCTCTTAATCATGGCTCTACTGCTACATTACTCTATTTACGGTCCATATTCAAGCCTCTCACGTGATCGCTGCTGCGAGAAGCTCAACCCCCCCCTCGCCATGCGTCAGTTAGAGTATCCTTCAGCTCATCTCCTTACTGCCTCTTACATCCCCAAACGCACAGATTGAACAGTTCTCAAAGGTCGTCCTCCTTTATTAAGGAAGCTCAAATTTGTGCTATTTACCAAGTGCCACTGGGCTGGTAAATCACACTGGGAATTCGATAATTTAGCTCCCGTCGCTCCTTGGTAGAAGTAGCACCTGTGCAGACGAGCCTCTTGGAAATGGTTTTGGGGACTCGCAAAGGCACCTCGTCTTGCTTTTGCCTGTCCTTGACAAACTTGATAACAGTAACTATGTTTTCTTGCGCTGCGATAGCCAATTCTCGACACCAGGTAAATAATTTGGGGAAAATCACTGTGGCGGGAAGCACGCGTACGTGTCTCTCTGGGCACCGCCCAGAAGTTTCAGATGACGGTCAAGACGCCGGACCATGTCTCCGGCACCCGAATCCTACTCTTTGTCTGATATGAAATGCAAATCGAATTTATCTGAACCTGACTGAGACAGGCACAGACGGCCGCTTTCGGCTCGCTTTTGGCCAAGGTGCCGACCAAATCCTCGCGGACATCTCCTCGTCGTCTGCTCGCTCCCTGCGCGTTCACGCAGGCCCCCTCGTGCCGCCCACCACGGTTATTGGTGTCGCCTGTCTCAACCTCTACGACCCTCTACGTCTCAAGTAGCACTGCTGCACCCAGTACTTCCACCGCAACCACCGTGCCAGCCCGTTTGAAAGTCCGGGACATATTGATCAACGGCGACGACAGTTTGATCGGGCAACGCGTCACGGTCAAGGGATGGACCCGCACAATTCGCTCGCAAAAAACCTTCAGTTTCATCGAAATAAATGACGGCTCCTCCTTGGGGGGGTTGCAAGTGGTGGCGGACGCGGAGAAGGTCTGCGACTACGAGGCCGTCCTCTCCAAGATACACACAGGGGCTGCCCTGGGTGTCGTGGGCGTGATCAAGGCGAGCCCAGGAAAGGGCCAAAAGTATGAAGTCGCAGCGGAGAGCGTGGAGGTGGTCGGGGGCTGCGATCCGGAGGCCTACCCTCTCCAGAAGAAGCGCCACACGCTCGAGTTCCTCAGGGGGATCGCCCACCTGCGACCACGCACCAACACCCTGGCCGCCGTGGCCCGCGTCCGGTCCGCCCTGGCTTTTGCCACGCACAATTTTTTCCAGGAGCAGGGATTCTACTACCTGCAGAGCCCTATCATCACGGCCTCTGACTGCGAGGGCGCCGGCGAGATGTTCCGAGTCACCACCTTGCCGGACAAGGTTTCGGAGTTGCCGCGGGTGGAAGGGGAGGAGGATCGCATCGACTACTCCCACGATTTCTTTGGTGCCCCCGCCTA
>Ga0209925_1000124_pt1 | contig 38157 bp, 29 predicted proteins | sample SalPonR2_A_D1_MG_FD_185702 | JGI IMG/M metagenome (GOLD analysis project Ga0209925, IMG submission 185702) | Salt pond soil microbial communities from South San Francisco under conditions of wetland restoration - Salt Pond MetaG R2_A_D1_MG... ... | reverse complement strand
ATCTTTATTTTCAATAACAGCACTTAATATTTTCATTCTTTTATTCTTGTAATAAGAAAAAGCTCCAGGCCATGAATAATATCCTCTAATCTGTCTGTCTATATTTTCTATAGTTTTATTCCAATTAATTTTTGCATCTTTTTTATTTATTTTATAAGCATAAGTTGCTTTTGATTCATCCTGTTTCTCAAACTCATAATCATTATTTTTAATTTTTTCTATACTGTCTAAAAGTGCTTCTGCTGATAAATTTCTTAACTTATCCCATAAAGATTCTGCTGTTTCATTCTTATCAATTTCTACTGAATAAGTTTCGATAATATCTCCAGCATCCCAATTTTTATCCAATTTAAAAACTGTTATTCCAGTTTTTTTATCTCCCTCGAGAATAGCTTTATTAATAGGAGATGCACCCCTATATTTAGGAAGGAGTGAGGCATGTGCATTTATAACAAAATATTTAGGAATTTTTAAAATATTTTCCGGTATTTTAAGACCATAACTGACTACAACCATGAGATCCGGTTTTTTATCTTTTAAATAGTTTATAATTTTTTTATCTAATAAATTTTCAGGCGTTTTAACTTCAATTTTTAATCTTTTTGCCTCTTTTTTTATTACACCTTCTTTTAACCTCATCCCCCTACCACGGGGTTTATCTTTTTTTGTAAAAACAGAAATTACATCATGATTTTCTGCTAATTTTTTTAAGGAAGGGAGAGCAAATCCGGAAGTTCCCATAAAAATAATTCTCATTATCTAACTTCTTTCGCTTTCTCTTTAATTTTTTTCAATTCTGAAGATATTTCCATTTTTTTTACAGGAGATATCCTATCTACAAAAACTATACTATTTAAATGATCAACTTCATGCTGAAGTACTCTGGCAAGAAATCCTTCAGCTTCAAAAGAAATTTTTTCACCTGATATATTTTTTGTTGAAATCTTTATTTTAACAGACCTTTCTACAGGAATAAATAACTCAGGAAAACTCAAACATCCCTCTTCCATAATATTTTTTTCGCTGCTGTATTCTTTTATTTCAGGATCTATTAAAATCAGATATTCTTCTTCCCTATCTTTTTGTCCAAAAGTCATATCAATGACAGCAATTTTTTTATTGATCCCAACCTGTGGGCCAGCAAGGCCTACTCCATCTTTTTCTTTCATTGTTCTAATCATTTTTCTTGCAATATTTTTAATATCTTCTGTAATATTTCCTATTTTTTCATTTTCTCTTGTAAGTCTATCATCTCCATAGTAAACAATATCATATATGTCTGCCATTACAGTAGCCCCCTATTTCTCATTTTCTTTTCAATTCTGCATATTAAAGATTTTTCTTCTTTTTTCCTTTTATCATACATATATTTTTTTTCATTCTTATATTCTTCTACCCATTTTTTACTAAACTTGCCATTTTCAATTTTATCAAATCTTTTTTTCATTTTTTCTCTAAGTGAAGTTGTAATTATTTCATCTACAGCATCATAAGCTCCAAATTCAGCTGTATCAGATATTTTTTCTCTCATACCATTTATCCCTTTATTAAAAATTAAATCTATTATTGCCTTCATTTCAAAAATTGTTTCATAATATGCCATTTCTGGTGAAAAACCCTTCTCTACAAGAATTTCAAAAGCCATTTTCATTATTTCTACAGTAACACCGCAAAGAGCAACCTGTTCACCAAAAAGATCACACAGGACCTCCTCCTTAAATGAAGTTTCAAAAACACCTTTTTTTAAGAATCCAGCATAATATGAATAACTAAAAAGAATCTGTTTAAGATTTTTTGTATAATCTTTATCAAGAGCAATTATTCCGGGTAAACCCTTTTCAGATAAAAATCTTTCCCGAACAGCTGTTCCAGGTCCCTTGGGAGCAACCATGCCAATATTTACAGGATAATTTTTTAATTTTACTGTCTTAAAATAAATAGAAAAACCATGAGCAAAAATGAAAGTCTGACCTTTTTTTATATTATTATAAACATATTTTTTAAAAAAACCCTCATGAGCTTCATCCGGAATTAAAATTACAAAAACATCACCAAAATTCATCGCTTCTACAGGATTCTTAACCTTAAAGCCATCTTTTTTAGCAGCATCTATGGACTTACTGTTTTTCCTCAACCCGATAATGGGATTAATTCCACTATCTTTTAAATTTAAAGCCTGAGGTTTTCCCTGATTACCGTATCCAAAAATAACAACATTTTTATTTTTTAAAAATGTATTCTTATCCTGTTCATTATACATATTTATCAGTAATTAGAACTCAATCTATCCATTATTCTCATATATTCTTCCAATATTCTTTTTCTACTCGGATGTTTCAGTTTATTTAGGGCCTTCTGTTCTATTTGCCTAACTCTTTCTCTTGTTATTCCGAATTTTTCTCCTACTTCTTCAAGAGTATAAGATCTACCTTCGAGCCAGCTATATCTCAATCGAATAATTTTTTGTTCTCTGTCATCCAGAGTTAATAAAAGTTCATTAAGTTTTTTCCTTAGGAGTTTCAATTGTACAGTTCTTTCCGGTGATTCAATTCTTGTATCTTCAAGAAAATCTCCAAGCTGGCTATCTCCCTGATCGCCTACTGGAGTTTCTAAAGAAACCGGATCTATAGCAATTTTTTTAATCTGTTCTATTTTACTTTTACTCATTCCTACAACATCTGCAATCTCTTCATTAGTAGGTTCTTTTCCCCGTTCCTGTTTAAAAATTCTAATAGCTTTATTAACCTTATTAATATTTTCAATCATATGAACGGGTATTCTAATAGTTCTTGCCTGATCAGCTATAGCTCTTGTAATAGCCTGTCTAATCCACCAGGTAGCATAAGTAGAAAATTTATAGCCTTTTTTGTAATCAAATTTTTCAACAGCTCTCATTAATCCCATGTTTCCTTCCTGAATTAAATCCAAAAACTGTAAACCTCTATTTGTATATTTTTTTGCTATACTAATAACTAATCTTACATTAGCACTAATTAAATGTTTTTTTGCTTTTTCAACTTTTCTTTTCCCTTTGTTGATATTTAAAAGAACCATATCAAGTTTTTTTCTTTTCATTCCAAGTCTGTCAATTATTGATTTTATACTTTCTTCGACTCCACGAACCTCGAAATCTTCTACATCATCTTTCATTTTCATTTTTTCCAGTTTTTCTTCATCTTCAATCAACTTGTTCATCAATATTTTAAATCTTGTATAAAGAGATTCTACCTGATCATTATTCAAATCCAGTTCATCAATTGCAGCTCTTAACCTTTCTCTCTTGGTATCAAGCAAATCTTCTATTTTTTCTTTTTCATCTTCATTTTTTTCTTTATCATATTTCTCTTTTTCTTTTTGAATTTCTTCATAAATTGATTTAATTATATCAAATTGACTGAATATAAATTCTTTGTATTCTTCCTGTTTTTCTGGATTATTTATATCATTATATTCCATATTAACTACATCTTCGCAATGATTTAACTCACATCTTTTCATTCTTTTTTCTAATTCTGTTACCACGAAATCAAGTTTATATAAATTTTCCTTTATAATGTCATAACCCTTTTCAATTTTCTTGGCAACTTTAACCTCTCCCTCTTTATCCAAAAGGGGAACCTTGCCCATTTCACGAAGATATAATCTTACCGGATCATTTATATTTGTTTTTAGAGCATCTTCAAGAATTTCTTCATCTAGTTCTTTTTCTTCACCCTCTATTTCTTCATTCAACAAACCCTTATCCTGCAGTTTGGATATAACTTTTTCAAAAAACTCTGGAGAAACAACCTCATCCGGGATTAAATCATTTAATTCATCATAGGTTATACCATTTTTCTTTTCAGACTCTTTAATTATCAAATCCATTACTTCTTCTTTAGATAACTTTTTCTTTTTACCCAATTTAAAACCTCCTATTTTTTATAATTTTTGCTTTTCTTTTTATTTCTTCAATTAATAAATTAAAATTTTTCTCATTAATTACCAGTTTGTTTTGTGTTAAATAAGATATTATATTTTTCTTAATATTTTCATTCTTTATATATGATGCAACATTTCCTTTACAATGTAAATTTTTACCTTTATTGAAAATATTTTTTAAAGACTCTAACTCTTGTTTAATTTTTTCATTCCTTACAAAACATATTATTTCTTCAAAAAGATCAAAAATTTTTTCTGCAAACTCTTTATTTTCTAACAAAAATATTAGAATTAAAATTTCATTTCTAGGATATATTCTATTATTTATATTTTTATTATTTTTTCGTCCTGATTTATTTCTATTACTTCTATATTTATAACCGAAAGATTCTGCTAATTTTTTTTGATACTCATATCTCAAATGTTCATCCCTAATTTCGCTCAATATTTTTTTTAATTTTTTATACAACTTTACCTTCTCATTTGGGTTGTTAATATTAATGTCTTTTTTATAATAATCAAGGAAAAATTTAAATCCAGGCAAAGCATTTTTTTTCAGTTTTTCAAATGTCTCAATTCCTTTTTCTTTTAATAATAGATCCGGATCTTTATTAAAATTATTTACAATTACATAAGATGAAATATTTGAATCAAATAAAATTTTCAATGATCTTATAACTGCTTTTTTCCCAGCTTCATCACTGTCAAAAAAAAGAAAAACTCTATCAATTTTGTTATTCAGAATATTGGCATGTTCTTTTGTAAATGCAGTACCGAGTATCGCAGCAGAATTTCTTATACCATATTGATAAAGTGTAATCACATCCATGTATCCTTCAACAAGAATTAACTCTTTACTGCTAAATATTTCTTTTTTAGTTAGATTTATACCATACAGTACACCTGATTTTTTAAATAAGGGGGTTTCAGCAATATTAAGATATTTTATATTATCATCCTTATTCAACCTTCTTCCCCCGAAACCAATAACCTTCCCAAATCTATTGATTATTGGAAATATTAATCTATCTCTTAATAGGTCATATTCTTTGGAATTGCTAACTTTTATAAGTGACAATTTTTTCATTGTTTTTGTATCAACATCTTTTTTTCTCAAATGATTATAAAGGTCATCCCACTGTGCAGCAGCATATCCCAATCCAAATTTTGTAATTATTTTTTTGTCAACTCCTCTTTTTTTTAAATATTTAAGAGCTTTTTGTCCATTTTCTTCATGAACTAAGTTATTGTAATAATATTTAGCTGCCAGTTTATTTATTTTATAATATGTAGAATATTTGGTGTACTTATTACTAAAATTAATATCAATATTCGCTTCATCAGCCAATTTAATAACTGCTTCTTTAAAATCAAGATTTTCATATTCCATTACAAAATTAATTATATTACCGGAAGCTCCACACCCAAAACAATGATATAAACCTTTTTCCTGGCTAATAGAAAGAGAGGGCCCTTTATCATTATGAAAAGGACAAACAGCCATAAAGTTTTTACCAACTTTTTTAACCTGTATATATCTACCAATATAATCTACTATATTTATTCTATCCATTATTGTTTGTACAATATCTGATTTCATTCTCACTATATTAGATGCATCTAAAAAGAAATAGTTGCGATTTATTTTATATTTAAACTGATATCAGCTGCTTTTACTGAATGAGTCAATGCTCCAACTGAAATATAATCAATATCAAGGGTATTTAAATTTTTCAATCTTTCTTCATTAATATTTCCTGAAATTTCAATTTTTATCTCAGGATTATTTTTCCTAATTATTTTGGTAGCCTTTTTTATCATCTCATTATCCATATTATCAAGCATAATAATATCTATATTCAATTTTGAAGCAATTTCCGCTTCTTTTATTGTTTCTACTTCAACCTCAATATCTTTATTTATATTACTACTTATAATTTTATTTACTGCATTTTTAATTCCCCCGGCTATTTTTTTATGGTTATCTTTTATCATTACAAGTTTATTTAAATTCATTCTATGATTTGTACCTCCACCAATTTTAACAGAATATTTATCAAGGTACCTGTAACCGGGTAATGTTTTTCTTGTATCTAAAATTTTTATTTTATCACTGTTTAATAAATCAACAAATTTCTTTGTTTTAGTTGCAATTCCACTCATTCTCTGTACAAAATTTAAAATTATACGTTCTCCTTTAAATATTGAACTTCCTTTCCCCTCAATTTCAACAATTTCTTCCCCTTTAAGGAGAAGTTCTCCATCATTTTTGAAAAAATTAAGTTTTAAATTTTTATCAATTTTATTGAAAATATAGATAATAATCTCTTTTCCGCAAAATATAATTTTTTCTTTTGCTTTTAATGATACAACTATTTTTTCATCTTCAAGAATTGCATCTGTTGTAATATCTATAAAATCATTACCCAGATCCTCATTTATAGCTAATTGTACTAATTTATCTAAATTTTTAAATTTTATCATTCCTACTCCAATCAAATTTTTATATCATCTTCATATCGTTCCTGTAGTTCATAAATTTTATCCCTTATTTTAGCAGCTTCTTCAAATAATAATTTTTCACTTTTTTCTTCCATCCTGGCTTTTAATTTTTTAATTAACTGAGGAATATCTTCATGTTCAACAATGTCAATATTAATTTCATCTTTTTTTTCTCCTTTTGTTCTATAGCTTAATAAAGAAGAATAATTAATTTCTTTTCTTATTGTTTCAGGTTTAATATTATGTTTTTTGTTATACTTTTTTTGAATTTTTCTCCTTCTTTTTGTTTCATCAATCATTTTTTTCATACTATCTGTTATTTCATCAGCATACATAATAACTTTTCCATTAACATTTCTTGCAGCTCTTCCTCCTACCTGTATTAAAGCTCTATAAGACCTTAAAAATCCCTTTTTATCCGCATCTAAAATTATTACTCTTGATACTTCCGGTAAATCCATTCCCTCTCTCAATAAATTAATTCCAACTATAATATCATATTTACCGCTTCTCAAATCTTTTATCTTTTCAATTCTTTCCATTGTGTCAATTTCTGAATGTAGATATTCCGCTTTTAAACCATTTTCTTTGAGATAATCAGTTAAATCTTCAGCCATTTTTTTTGTCAATGTTGTCACGAGTATCTTCTCATCTTTTTTAATGACTTTTTTGCATTCTTCTATCAAATCAAATATTTGTCCCTCTGTATTTCTCACTTCAATTTCAGGATCCAGCAGGCCGGTCGGTCTTACTATCTGTTCTACAATATCATCACTTATATCTTTCTCATAATCAGCCGGTGTTGCAGAAACATATAAAACCTTATCAAGAATATTATCAAATTCCTTAAATTTTAGCGGCCGATTATCTAAAGCGGATGGCAGTCTAAAACCATGTTCCACAAGTTTTTGCTTTCGTGATCTATCTCCATTATACATTCCATTAATCTGCGGAACAGTCATATGACTTTCATCTATAATAACCATGTAATCATCCGGGAAATAATCCAGTAAAACAAAAGGTCTTTCTCCTTTATTTCTTCCGGTTAAATATCTTGAATAATTTTCTATTCCTTTACAGTATCCAATTTTTTCAAGCATCTCTATATCATAATTCGTTCTCATCTGTAGTCTCTGTGCTTCTATCAATTTATTTTTTTCTCTCAATACTTTCAATCTTTCTCTCAATTCAGATTTAATTTTGCCAATTACTTTTGTTATTCCCTCATCAGAAGCAACATAATATGAAGCTGGATAGATTTTAATTTTTTCCAGTTCTCTTGTTTTTGTTCCATTCAAATAATCAAAATAATAAATTTTATCTATTTCATCTCCCCAAAATGAAATTTTTACAGGTTGATTTTCATACGGAGGATATATATCAAGTATATCTCCATGTGTTCTAACATTACCTTTATAAAAATTTATATCATTTCTTTCATAGTGAATTTTTATGAATTTTCGTAAAAGATTCATCTTTTCTATTGATTCTCCAACTTTAACTTCAACAGCTCCCTTCCTGTAATCTCTTGGTGAACCAACTGAGTATATAGCAGAAACACTTGCTACTACAATCACATCATCTCTTGTTAAAAGAGAAGTAATTGCTTCAAGCCTCATTCTGTCAATATCTTCATTTATAGAAGAATCCTTTTCAATATATGTATCTGTTTGAGGTACATAAGCTTCAGGTTGATAATAATCAAAATAACTGACATAATAACAAACCTTATTTTTAGGGAAAAAATTACTTAATTCAGTATAAAGCTGGGCAGCTAAAGTTTTGTTATGGCTCATTACCAGTGTGGGTTTATTCATACTCTCTATTAATTTAGAAAAAGTATAAGTCTTTCCTGAACCAGTTACTCCCAACAAGGTCTGTCTTTTTTCGCTATTGTTATAATTTTCAACCAGTTTTTGTATTGCATCTCCCTGGTCCCCTAAAGGAGTAAAATCCGATATTACTTTTAAATTATTCATATTAAAATTCTAATTCATCCAGCATCTCTTTCAAATCTTTTTGATTGGGATCAATTTCTAATGATTTTTCAATCATTTCTTTCGCTTTATCATTCCAATCCAAAGCATCGTAAACAACAGCCAAATTATTATATGCAGTTTTATTCTTCGGATTAATTTCAATACAGTTCAAATAATTTTTAATTGCATTTTCGAATAAATTTTCTTCATCTGTATGGTCTTCCCAGTATTCATCTAAAGTAATATCTTCAAGAGCAAGTTTACCGTAAATAATACCTAAATTTAAAAATGCTTCTTCATTTTCAGGATCAATTTTAAGAATCTTATTCAAAAATTTTATAGCACTTGTATAATCATCATTATCAAAATAATAATTTGAAATATCAAAAAGCAAATCAATGTTTTTGGGATTATTCTTAAATTCTTTTAATAATTTTTCTATTTTTTCCATATATCCTCCTTTTTGTTTAGTTATTATATCAAATTTTTAAACAATATCAAACATCATAAATCAAATATCTTTTAAAATAAACCAATTTCTGATATAGTAAATAAAAAGGAGGAATGATGAAAATAGCTTTGTTTTGTGGGGGAACATCAGAAGAAAGAGAAGTTTCCTTTAATAGCAGTAAAAACGTTTATAATAAATTAAAACAAAATGATATTATTTTAGTTGATTCAGGAAGAGCTGAAAAATTTAATAATTTCAAATCCCAGATGAAAAAAACTCCTAAAAAATGGAATATAAATCTTGTAAAAAACCTCATAAATATCTTAAAAAATAATTCTATAGAGTTTGTTTTACTCATGCTTCATGGTGGTTATGGAGAAGATGGACATCTCCAGTCACTCCTTGATATGTGCAATATCCCTTACAATGGCAGTAAAATGGGACCTTCTTTTATAGGAATGAATAAAATAATTACAAAATATATTATGCATTACTACAATATTCCAACCCCAAATTCTTTTTTCCTCCAAAAAAACATTAAATATGATATTAAATCTGTTATTGATAAATTAAAATTCCCTTTAATTGTTAAACCGGCTTCTGAAGGTTCTACAATTGGAGTAAAAATTGTAAAAAATAAAAAAGAATTAAATAAAGCTATTGATTTTTCATTTAATTTTAATCATGAAATTGTTATTGAAGAGTATGTTAAAGGAGATGAAATGACTTTAACAGTAATGAATAATAAAACATACCCTTTTGTGAAAATAATACCTGAAACCGGATTTTATGACTATGAAAGGAAATATGAGGACGGCGGATCTAAATATATTTGTCCTGCTAAAATCCACAGCAATATTGCAGATATTATAAAAAAACAGGCATTGAAACTATATCAAAAAATGAATTTTGATGGAGTAGTTAGATTTGATTTTCTTTATAATAAAAATAATCACAAACACTATTTTCTTGAGGTTAATACTCTTCCCGGAATGACAAATCATAGTCTTGTTCCAATGGCATTTGAGGCCGTTAATATAAATCAAAATGAATTGATAAAAAAAATAATTAATGATGGAATCAAAAAGTAAAATAAAAAAGGGTTTTATAAATATTGTTTTAGTTGAACCAGAAATTCCACCTAATACCGGTAATATTGGTCGTCTATGCGTGGGCCTTGATATTCCCCTTTTTTTGATAGGAAAATTAGGTTTTAGTCTTGATGATAAATATTTAAAAAGAGCCGGACTTGATTACTGGAAACACTTAACCTATTATCACTTTGATAATCTCGATTTTTTATTTAAAACTTTCAAAAACTCCAACTTTTACTTTTTTTCTAAAAAGGCTGAAAAAATTTATTATGAAGCAGAATTTGAATGGGGAGATTTCATTGTTTTTGGAAAAGAAACCAAAGGATTGCCTGAAAATTTATTGGAAAAAAAGAAAGATACTGCTCTTAAAATACCAATGATAGGGAAAACAAGATCTTACAATTTATCTAACTCTGTTGCAGTAACTGCTTTTGAAGCATACAGACAGATTCTTTTTAAATAAGAAAAATGAAAAAAGGTGATCTTTCATAGACCACCCTTCTAAATATTGATATTTGTTAATTAATTTTTAATTTATTAGCCACCAAATTGCTGCATTATAGCTCTCTGCATGTCCATAGCATTTTTATATTTGGTGTATCCCTTGGGTTCAGAAAAAACAGAATTATCAATTCCTATCTCAAAATTATTCATGGATTGAAATACTTCTGCGCCATCTGTTGTTACTGTTTTACTTGCTTTTATAAGTTTATCTTTTGGATCAATATACATATAATTTTCTTTAATGTTTTCTTCATTTTCCAATACTTTATATTTTACCAAATCTTTTTCATTAATTTTTTCTTTTCCCAATTTTTCAACCTTTTTTTTCAATGTTTTTTCATATCCACCACTTGATTTTATTTGATCAAGTGCCTGCTTATTTTTAAGATAGAAATAAGCCTGATTTCTCGGATAGATAACCATAACTTTTGTATCATCTTCTGTTCTCTCAATAATCATTTGTCTCTCATCAAGACCCATCATTTTCATTTGTTGTAATTGAGCAGGATTTTTCATCATTTCAGAAGTTAATTTCATATCAACTCTTGAAAAATCCCCTTTATTATAAAGTGTATAATTACTCTTTGCTGTATTTCCTTTTTCATCTTGAGTTTCCTGTTTTACTTCAGCTTTAAAACCTTTCGAATTGTAAATCGATGTATTTACAATATCATTAACCTGCAAACCAAATGCTGTTATTGTAAAAATTCCTATTAAAACAACAATAAATAATTTTTTCATAAGTCCCCCTTCTTAAATAAAACTAAAATTAAAATCATTAATCATTCTCTTCTTTACTTTTCTCATACTCTTCAACAACTTTTTTCTGTACATCTTCAGGAGCTCTTTGATAATATGCAAATTCAGTTTCAAATCTCCCCATTCCACTGGTTATTGATCTAAGATCTATTGAATAATTTTGCATTTCAGATTCAGGAACTTCAGCTCTGATTTCCTGCCATCCCTTTTTTAATGGATCCATTCCAAGAATTTTTCCCCTTTTGCTGTTTAAATCTCCCATAACATCACCCATTTGATCTTTGGGAACCTCTATAGTTACTTTTGAAATAGGTTCAAGCAAAACTCCACCTGCCTTATCAAAAGCTTTTGAAAATGCTTTTGACCCAGCAATTTTAAATGAGTGTTCATCAGAATCAACAGAGTGATGAGAACCATCATACAATGATGCTTCTATATCGATAACTGGATACCCGGCAATAACACCTTCTTCCATTTTATTTTTTACACCCTTTTCAACAGCTGGAATAAAACCTGAAGGAATAACACCACCAACAATATTGTTGATAAATTTGAATCCTTCTCCACGTTTTAAAGGTTTAAATTCCATATAAACCTCTCCATACTGTCCTCTTCCTCCTGATTGTTTCTTATGTCTATGGTGGCTTTTAACCTTTTTAGCAAGAGTTTCTTTATAACTAACCTTTGGTGTTGATGTTTCTACATCCACATTAAATCTCTCTTTTAATCTTGATACAAGAACTTCAATGTGAATATTCCCGAGTCCTGATAATATGGATTGTTTTGTATCTCTATTTCTCCAGCTTTTAATATACGGATCTTCCTCGGTTAATCTGTTTAATCCAGTAGCTAATTTATCCTGATTTCCACTGCCTGCATGAATCGCCTGAGAATAAACCGGTTTCTGAGGTTTAAAAAATTCTACTTTCTTTTCATCTTTTTTTTCAGTTAAAGTTTCTGCTGTTTTAATAGCATCAACTTTATTAATTGCACCAATCATTCCTGCACTTAATTCATCAATTTCTTCAAGTTCTTTTCCTTTTGGAATATACACATGTGCAATCCTTTCATTAGTTGCTTCATTATTTAATCTTACAGTTTCTCCTCCTGTTATTTTCCCTGAAAGAACCTTAATTAAACTCATTTTCCCTGTATATGGATCTATTAAAGTCTTATATACTTTAGCAATAAAAGGACCATCTTCTTTAATTTCAATAGCTTTCTCTTCATCTTCTAATTTATAACTTGAAAATTCTTTTGGAGAATCAAAATATTCTGTAATAAATTTTATCATAGAAAAAATACCAATTTGTTTTTCAGCGGAACCAAAAAAAACTGGAGAAATATCCCTCATCTGTAATGCTTTTTTTAATCCTTTTTTCATTTCTTCATCATTTAGTTTCTCTCCTTCAAGAACTTTCATCATTAGCTCTTCATCTTCCTCTGCAATAGCTTCCATCAATTTTTCTCTATATTCATTAACTTCATCTTCAATTTCAGAGGGAATATCAATTTTTTTCTCACCCTCTCCATCACTTTCATAAGCCTGCATGTTTACTAAATCCACAACACCTTTTAAATCTTCCCCTTCTCCAATAGGTAATTGAACAACTATAGGTCTTGGTTTATCAAGTGAATTTTTTAATTCATTATACGCTTCATCAAAATTAGCATTTTCCTTATCCATTTTATTTATGAAAACTGCAATATTTTTATCCATATTTTTTGAATCTTCAATAGCTCTTTCCGTACCAATTTGTACTCCTAAAATTGCATCAAACGTAGTTATAACATGATCAGAGGCATAAATACCAGCCTTGCTATCATTTATAAAATCATTATAACCAGGAGCATCAAAAAGATTAATGGTGTAATCATTCCAGTTAAAAGAGGTTGTCGTTAAATTAATTGACATTTTTCTTTCTTTTTCCTGCTCATCATAATCAGAAAAAGTATTTCCTTTTTGAATAGACCCCTTTTTATCAATTTGGTCTGTTGCTTTTAAAATTGATTCTACAATCATGGTTTTTCCAGTTGCATTATGCCCAGTAATAGCAACATTTCTTATTTTTTCAATATTTGTTGACATAGCATCTCCTCCATATTTAATATATTATTCTTTTGTAATTTTACAATTCCCATTTAAAAAAGTTTTTTTATGCATGACCAGGTTATTTGTAGAAACATCTCCTTCTATTTTTCCTTTTGAGAAAATTTCCAGGTAATCGGTGTCAATATCTCCATCAACCTCTCCTCTGAGAAAAAGATATTTTGATTTGATATCTCCCTCAATTTTCCCGGAAATATAGAGATATTTTGCCTCAATATTCCCTTTTATTTTCCCATCCCTGGCAATTATCAAACACTGTGTGTCTTTTGCAGTTATTTTTTCAGCCTTTATCTTTTCATATATTTCAATACTTTTTTCATTTTCTAAATAACCTTTTGATGGTTTATATTCATCACTTTTATTAAATAAATTTTTAAAATATTTTATAACCTTATTATAAAAATAATCATCTTTTTTATCTTTTTTATAATGTTCTAATATCAAATTAATTAAATATTTTTCTCTATCAGTAGAATTAAAATTAGCCATTAAAATTTCCTATCCCGGATAAGTAAAAAAAAAAGAAAGGGAAGAAAGATTTTCTTCCCCTCTATATTTAAAATCTTTATTGAACTTTTGCATAGACAAGAGTATTATTACTATCATTAGCCATCCAAATTACATACCCGGTTCTTTGAGACTTAATAAAAGCATCTGCCTGTTCTTTTATTCTATTTAACCTAAAGCCCCTTGGTTCTCTTCCATAATTATCTTTAAATTTTTGAACTCTTTCTTCAACAATTAACTCTTTTTTAGGTTGAATAATTACCCACTTAGGCTTCTTCCATCCACCTTCATCGGGATTTGTGTTGAAAGGAGGTAGTTTTCTTCTATAAAGATTTTTTGCCTCATTCATCAACTCATCTTTTTCCTTATCTGTAATCAAAGAAAGTGCCTCTTCTCTCTTATAATTTTCAATAACTTTCAACTGAGCCTCATCTTTTAATTCTGTTTTTAATTTTTCAGGAACAGCCCCCTCATAAATTTCTTGATTCTGTTCAAGAAGCTGCTGATAGTATTTTTCCTGCATTTCTTCATCATTTTTGGCTTCTTCAGCAATTTCTGATAATTTATTATTTGGTATTTCTTCTATTTTTTCACTAATCAATTTTTCAAGGTATTGATTATAGATATTTTCTACAGTAGGAACAAATTCAGCCATTTTCTTTTCTGTTATAAAACCTTCTAAAGATTCAAATAGTGGCTTATCTTCAGCAGGTAATTCATTTCTCAATCTTTTATAAGCACCAACAATTTTAGCCAAATCGTTTATTTTTGTCTTCGCCTTATTAATAGCTGCTTTATCAAGAATAACATTACCACCAGAATTACATCCTATGATGAATACCACTGATAATATTATTACTAATTTTATAACTTTACGCATATATACCCCTTTCTTCTTTTTTGGATATATTAGTTTAAAAAATCAGTTATGTCAATATAAAATTGCTATTCCTTCTCTTTAATATCTTCTTTTAAAACTTTTGCTAATCTCTTAACTCCTTCATCAATTTTTTCTGCCGAGCAAAATGAAAAATTCAATCTGCATGAGTTGTTTCCTTCACCATTAACATAAAAAGCATTTCCTATAACATAAGCAACATTTTCATCAATCGCTTTATAGAACAAATCCTCGGTATTAATAAAATCCGGTACAGTAAACCATAGAAACATGCCGCCTTCCGGTTTTGTCCATGATATATCATCTCTTTCAGGCATATATTTATCAAGGGCTTCAAGCATGGCTTTTCTTCTTTTCTGATATATTTTAACATTCTTTGCAATTCTTTTTTTCAAAAGCCCTTCTTTCATATAATATCCCGCTATTCTCTGAGAGAATGGAGGAGTACAAAGGTCCATTGCCTGTTTTGCAACAACAAATTTGTCAATGATATCTTCAGGTGCAATTATCCATCCAAGTCTAAATCCTGGTGCAAAAATTTTTGAAAAAGTATAAAGTCCAATTGTATGCCCTTTATCATCAAGAGAATATATGGAAGGAACATTTTCACCAGTATATCTTAAATTTCTATAAGGTGAGTCTTCAATTATTATGAAATTATGCTTATATGCCAGTTCAAGCATCTTTAATCTTTTTTCTTTGCTTATTGTAATTCCAGCAGGGTTTTGAAAATCAGGAATAACATAAACATATTTCAATTTTCTTCCTTCATCTTTTAATTTTTTAACTTTCTTCTCCAGTATATCCATATTCATTCCATCATCTTCCAGTGGCACGCCAATCATGTCAGCCCTGTAACTCCTCATTGCTCCGATTGCACCAACATATGTTGGCATCCCTACTATTACAGGATCACCTGGATCAACAAAAACTTTATTAACCATGTCAAGTGCCTGCTGAGATGCAGTTACAGGTAATACATTTTTAGATTCCAGATTTTTAATCCCATCTTCATTCAAAAGTTTTATTATTTCTTCTTTTAATAATTCATCACCTTCAGTTGCACCATATTGAAGAGAAATATTCCCATCGTTGTTTATAACTTTTTCTACAATTTTACTTAATTCATCTTTTGGAAATGTTTTTGGAGCAGGTAGCCCCCCAGCAAAAGAGATAATTTCAGGCTTGTTGGTTAATTTTAAAAGTTCTCTTATTACTGACCTTTTTAAATTATTAGCATTTTTGGAATAAAAATTTTCAATATTAGAAATCATAAATCCCTCCTCTAATTTTTAATTAGTTTAATTAGTTTATTACAATTCTCTTTTTTATTATCTGCTTTGAAAATATATGAACCAACTACAAAAACATTGGCTCCTGCTTTTTTCAAATCTTTTATTAATTTCGGTTTAATTCCACCATCAACTTCTATATCCACTTCGTTTCCAACAATTTTTCTGGCTTTCTCTATTTTTTTCAACATTTCTGGAATTAAAGATTGCCCTCCAAAACCAGGTTCAACTGTCATTATTAAAATACGATCAAGATAATTTTTTATTGGATTAATTACCTCTATGGGTGTTGCTGGGGTTAATGAAATCCCTGCCTGGCAGCCAAATTCTAATATTTTTTTTAATATAATGTAACTATGACTTGTTGTTTCATAATGGAAAGTTAAAATATCACTTCCCTGGTTGCAGAAAGATTTCCAATATTTTTGAGGATTACTAATCATTAAATGTGTATCAAGGGGTTTTTTATAGTTTTGATTTTTTAAAGCTTTTAAGACCGGAAACCCGTAAGACAGATTCTCAACAAAATGACCATCCATTATATCTAAATGAATTTCATCAATATATTTTAGAACACTATCGATTTCTTTTTTTAAACTTAAGAAATTTGCATTTAGTATTGAAGCTGATAATTTGTATTTCATCAATCACTCCTTTTAAGAGATACAAGAAACATTCCATCCATGTTATCATGTACTGGATTGGTTCTATACATTCCCTTTTCTAATATACTATCACTTGATAATATATTGTTCAAACATTTTTTTTGATTAATATTATAATATTTGTAGTCATTATTCTTAATAAAATTAGATATAACACCTTCATTCTCCTTATAATTTAAAGTGCATGTACTGTAATATATCACTCCCTTTTTTTTTATTAATTCTGCAGCCTTTTTTATAAGTTTTTGCTGTAATTTATACAGCGAAATTAAATCTTTTTTCTTTAATCTATATTTTATGTCTATTTTTTTAGATAAAACCCCAAGTCCGGAACAAGGTACATCAAGAAATATTTTATCAAATTTTACCTTAGTTTTATATGTTAAAAAATCTTCCTGTATTAACTTTACATTATTAATTTTTAATCGATTAAGATTATTTTTTAATCTATTCATTCTTTTTTTAGATTTTTCAATTCCATATATATTATTTTTATTTTCATCCGCTGCCTGTGCAAAATAGGATAATTTGCCGCCCGGTGCACTGCCAACATCAAGGAAATTCCCTTTTAAAGGAAGAACACTTTGTGATATTAACTGAGCTGCCTTATCCTGAATATAAAAAAACCCTTTGTCAAATCCCGGAAGTTCAGAAACCTTTATTTTATCCAAGATTCTCACATAATAAGGAAGATATTTACTGATTTCATACTTGATATTTCTTTTTTTTAAATAATCTAAGTAATTACTTTTTTTTATTGCTCTGGTATTAATTCTTAAATCTAAATAATTATCTTTAAAAAAATATTTAAACAAGTTTTCAATTTCTCTATAAGAATAATATTTAGAATAAATATCAATTATCCAAACTGGAAATGAATATTTAACTGATAAATAACTTTTTTTATCTTTGGGTAAATTGACACTGCAATCATCTCTAATAAAATTCCTTAATACAGCATTGACAAGCCCTTTATCCTGTTTGCCATATTCTTTTGCAAGTTCAACTGCTTCATTAACAGTTGCATAATTGACAGAAGAATCATTAAATAAGATTTCATATAAAGCAATTTTTAAAATTATTTTTATCTTATTACCAACCGGTCTTTTTAAATAATTATCAATTATATATTCAAGGTATATTTTGTTCTCTATTACACCTTTGATCAACCTGTATTCAAAACTATTTAAATCATTCTGTTCTAAAAGATGATCAATATAGTAGTTACTATTCTCCCATTTATAAACTAACTGAAATACATTTTTTCTTTGTTTCATTTTAAATCAAATTAATCCCGAATTTTTCATTTAATACCCTTATAAATCTGTTAACTGGAAAACCAACAATATTAAAATAATCTCCTTTAATTTTTCTAATAAAAAATCCTCCATAGCCCTGTATGGCATATCCGCCTGCTTTATCATGAAACTCATCTAAATTTAAATATCGATTAATTTCACCTTCTCTTAGTTTCATGAAAAAAACACTGCTTCTTTCATAAAATATATAATCTTTATCACCATTTGAAATATTCACAGCAGTTATAACATCGTGTGATGAATCAGATAATTTTTTTAAAATTTTAAAAGCATCTTTCCTGTTTTCAGGTTTCATTATAATTTCATTTTTATATACTATGGTATCAGCAGTTACATATATCTCATCAGTTTTATTTTGTACATATTTTTTTAATTTTTTCATTTTTTCTCTACAAATAGATTTAGCAGTTTTAACAGGAGCTTGTTTATGTATATACCTGTTTTCATTAATACTAAATTTTACTGTTTTGAAATTTAAATTTAATTTCTTAAATAATTCTATTCTGCGGGGAGAAGAAGAACCCAAAACAAATTTCATTTAAATTCTCTTTTGCTTTTTATCATGATTGTAACGGGTCCATCATTACATAACTCTACCTGCATATACCCTCCAAATTTACCTGATTGAATATCAGGAAAACCATTATCAATGGAATATTTGACAAAATAATCATATAAATTTTCAGCTTTTTTTCGAGAAGCTGCTTCATTAAATGAAGGCCTATTTCCTTTTTGGGTATTAGCATGGAGCGTAAATTGGGAGATTAAAAGAATATTCCCTCCATTTTTTAAAATTGAATTATTCATTTTTCCTTCTTCATCTTCAAAAATTCTTAAATTTTTAATTTTTTTAAAAATATAATGAACGTCTTCTTTTGTGTCATCCTGGTGAATACCTAAAAAAACAAGTAACCCATTATTTATTTCACCTTTTAACTTATCATCAACTTTTACAGAACCACTGCTTACCCTCTGTACAAGAGCTCTCATTCCAAAATTATTCCCCCACCCTTTTGAAATTCATCTTTTTTATCAAGTAAAATAAAATTAAAGGGATAATCAATAAACTTTTTCAGTATACCATTAAACATCAATAGCAACTTATCTTTATTTCTGAATAACACAATATAATTATCTTCATGTTTTATAAAATTATTACCCATTGTATAAAATCCATTTTTGCTAGTTTTAATATTAAATTTATTGATTAACAACTCTGGAATAGTATTAGTTTTGTTATAATAGATAACTCTTTTTTTATCCGAAATATTTATATCTCTATTAAAATTTTTTACCCAGTATTTTTTAGTATTTTTATCAAAACATGTTATCTGGTGGGTGAAAAAAGATTTTATATTAGGTAAAATCCTGCTTTCATCTTTAATTTTCTCCCATTTTGATGAATCTCTGTTAAATATATAATAATTTTTTGTTTCCGTTTTGCTGTTTAAGTTTTCACCATCAATATTTATATTTTTATATCCAGATTTTAAAGAAAATAGAGAAAGATTCCTTGTATAAATATTAATTTTGCTTTTTAAAGATTCAACACTAACTCCAAATCTATCCTGGCTGTAATCTTTTAATTCAAGAATTTCAATTCCACCAGCCCTATTATTTGTTATATTACTGCTAAAATAATTATAATTATTAATTGGTTCAATTTCAATAGAACTAATTCTATTAAAAATTTCATTTTCATCTATGTAGTTGTATTTTAGATATTTAATATTATCAATTTTCTCTAACAATTCATTATTAAAAGAATTATAAATGTAAGTAATGTTAAAAATTCCCATATTTTCTTTTAAAATATTATCAAAAAAACTAAAATTATCTTTATAATGATCGGATATTATTATATTAAAATCATTACTCAAAGGGTTTTTTAAAAAGCGAGACAGTACATTTTTTATGTTAATATCCCAAAGTATTAAGTTTACTGTGTTGTTAGAATTTTTTAAATTTTCTATAATTTCTATTAGATCAAAATAAGTAAATCTATCAAATTGTTTTTCAATTTTTATAAGATACATGTTTTGCAACCTAATAGAATCATTGGAGTATATATCAAGGAGGGTATCCCATTCAGCTATTAAAACCAAATTTTTAATCTTATTAGAACTACTATTTTTTTTAAATAACTTATATTTTTGGTTATCAAGTGATGATTTTTTTATCTGTACATTTCTACTGGCTTGATTATATATTTTCTTATATCTGTAATTATTTAATGGGATATCGAGACTTTCAAAATATTCAAAGTTTATTGAAGAATCTAAATTTTCATATTTAATATCTAATTTATTATCCTTCAGCAAATTTTCATTATCTAAAATCAATCTATATTTATTAACTCCTTTATTTATAAATATATTTTTTTTATAGTTTTTACCATTTAAATTAATTATCAAAGAATCACTATTTTGATTATCCGAATTTATTTCAAAATTTATAATTTTTTTTGAGTCAAATGTAAAAAATGTGGGATTTTCAATATGTAAATAATTATTTGAAAAATTAAAATATATTGAATAATAAGACTCGCTTAAAACCATTTTTTTACTGTTGTATTTATCATTGTCATATATAACAAAATTTATTTTTAAAGGTATTTTTTTAAAAAAAATTATTTTTTTCCAGGGAATTTTTATTTTATATAAAATTTGTTTATCTAATTTTTCTCTTTGAATAATTGCTGAGATGTTACTCTTAACTTCTATTTTGCCATCTGAACTATCTCTCCACTGAATATAATAATCGATATTTTTATATTTTATTATTAGTTTGTTACTATCTCCAATTCCTTTATCATGAACTTTTATATTATCCCTTTTTTTCATGTTAAAAATTAAATATTTATCATTAAATTGAGGAGTTATAACAGCAGATAAATCATTTAATCCAAAATATGGGCCATTTCTTATCTGATTGGAATATCCCATATAAATTTTTGGATACTCATTACCATTTTGATTAATCATATAACTGGGTTCATATATAGGAGTATCCTCTATTCTCTCTATAGTTAGAGAGATCATATTGTTACTAAAAAAAAGAAGAATAGAAATACTAATTATTATTTTAAAAAATAATTTCAAATCCTACTCCAACACCAAACTCATTATAACTATTTATCATATTATCACTTCTATAAATATTGTACATAAAATTTCCCGAAAAATTTAATTGATTGGCAAGAGAATATTCTGCACCAATTTTGTTATTAATTTTTAAACTATCATTTTCATACTGGCTGGTATACCACTTTTCATCATAAAGAAAATCATAAGATAGTTTTAAAGTTGAGGTGGATTTTTTATTTCTCTGGCTAAATAAAAGTTTTAATATTTTTTTTGTTCTGAATTCGTAATCAATACTAAAATTTGTTTTGAATTGATTGGTCTCCGTTGGTTCATTATTGTCTCTATACTCCTTAGACTTATTTAAATAAATAGAAAATTCAGTTTGAATATTTTTTTTCCAGCTAATATTCCATGTAAATTGAGGAATAATCGAGATAGTTTCTTTTTCATAATTAGAACTTTTAGTAATACTTCTAACTTTATCATATTTAAATCTCATATTCTGATAGCTAATTAATGAAGATAATTTACTAAATAGTGGTAGATTTGAAAAATCCCTCACATAAATACTAAATCTTGGCCAAACAAACCTTTCCATAATTTGAAAATTATTTGTTTTATATTGTTTGTCAGCTATGGAATATTCATATTCAATTTTTGTATCAAAAATGTTAAATAATTTTGTGTTATAATTTAAAAAATAATTATCTTTATCCAGATCATAATCAGGTGTTTGATGTTCTATTAGTTCCTGTTCATCACCTAATATTAAACGATAATCATAATCTTTTGTTATATCATCGAATTCAAGTTCTTTATTATTAGAATATTCCAATGTAAGTTCGAACTTATCATCAAAAAGATTTATATTTTTCACAAGTTCTATAAAGGTAAATTTAATCTCTCCACGGTAAAATCTCTGGAAATCATAGTTGGAAGATAAGTAACTATCTTCAATAACATTCAGGTCCCATCTATCTCTTAAACTTGTACTGTAATCTAAAGACAATCTAACAAATTGATTAATCCTATTTATATAATTATTATCAAATCTAAAAAATTTTTCTTTAAAATTAAATTCATTTTCAGCTAAATTCCATTTCTCCGTTAAATCATATTGAAAATCAGTTCTGAAATCATTAACCCATTCCCATTCAAGATCAAGAGTCCAATCCTGTATTTTCAATGATTCATTTTTATATTCATCATCACTACTGTAAAAGAATGTCCTTATTAATTTTTCAGAAGCCTTCAAATTAAAATCAATTGGTAGAAATTTTACAGAAAATATTTCATAATCAAAATAAGAATAGTTTAAATTAGCATAATGAGTAATTTTTTCATCATAATATGGTGACTCCATATTGGTATTTTTATCAATTTTGTAATCATAAGAATAATTAATATTGGGCCACTTATTTTTTGAAAATTTGGATGAAATATTATACTGATCGGTTTCTGTTCTCCCCCAGTTCGAAATATTTCCCTGTGTATTTATAATATTATCACTTTCCCTAAGTGAGTTAATATAATTTATAGAAGTTTTAAAATTCATATTGTTTTTTGGGGAAATCATATTTCCAAAATTGACATTCGCATTAATTCTCTGGGTCATATCACTGATATTATCTGGTTGATTCCCTATTAATGAAAATTTACTGTCTTTAGATTCAAGAAAATAATATAATGATACATAATCTTTATAACTTAAATCTGCAGATAGGTATTTAGCCTGTCCTTTTTGAATATTTGGATCATATAATTTAATATCATTAACATATATTTTTCCGCTATAAGGGCCTCTTGTACTATCTCCTTTAACCCCAAAATAAATATATTTAATATTTTTAATATTAGCCTGCTCACCTACTTTTTCTATATCCGGATTATTATTTATATTTTTAAGATCAGATACAGTTATATATCTCCATTCTGAACTATCAGAAGAATCCACCTCTTTTGTTATTTCGTAATAGTTGTTTTCATTAGTAGCAAGTCTAACAAAAAGATCAAAGGCTCCAGATATATCTTCTGTTGCATAATAAGCAAATTTGATTTTATTGTATATTGTATAGTCTCTTCCACGACCATAATTTTTTTCACATAGACCATAATTTTCACCATCAATAAAATCATTCATGTCAAAATCCATAACAAGTGAAATATCTTCGACAACTGTATCACTGTTATCGATATTATAATCATGAAGCGGTTCATAATCGGGATCTGTATAATTACTAATTGTTTTTACTTCAAAAGTATTTGTTTCTGGTTCAACTTTCTTTACTTCCCACGATGTTCCAACAATATCCAGGTTTGCTATTTCAAGGCTGCCTCCATTAAAATTTTCACCCCATAATCTTATGTGTTTTACAAGGTTTAAGTAATCTATTAACCCACTTTCAAAATTATTCAAATCGATTGAAATTTTATGCCAGCTGTTATCTCCAATAAGAGAAATTTTATAATTTAAAACTTCTTCATTGGTTCTGAGAACACCATCTCCATCTAAGTCTTCATCATCCAGACGGTTATTAGAACTTCCAATTTTGTAAACATCTGAATTCACATTGAAATCAAAGCCCACATCTTCATCTATATCAAGGGTATTGTTCATATTTGAATCCTCAGTATCAAGTATCCCATCCTGATCACTATCCTCATCAATTATTCCAAGATCAATATTTATATCTCCAGAACTACCTTCAAGTTTATACCAGAATACAATTTTCTCATAATTAGTAAAATCAGCTCCTCTGTTTGATATTCTCTGAACATATGAGAAAAAATCATTGGGATTATCCGGTAAATTTTCAATTCTCATTATCTTTTTATCCTGGTCTCCATAATCGGGATCAATTTCATTGAGCTCAACATATGTTTCATCAAAAAAATCTTTTGGAGTTATAACATCAATATATCTTTCGCTATTGAATTTTCCTTCCGGGGGAGATGCTATCAACCAGTTATTTTCTAGCAAGCTTATATTAGATTCAATTTCACTATTCTCCATATCTTCAAGCATCACTTCACCATAGGTATTTGGATTTATATTACTCTGAGCAAACTCACCTTTTATCAATGCATTAAATTCTTCTCCCTTATAATCATAATATATGTCCGCTCCGTAAACACTGTGGCTTGTAGTTTCATCTCCAAAACTGGGGGCTCTATCTAAATTTTGTTCGGGCATCCAATCACGTATGTAGGTTGACCCTATATAGAAATCATTTACAAGATTTAATTCAAGCCTATTTCCAAATAAAGTTTTGCTCTCTGAAGCAAATATGGGCTGATATTCATAGTTAATCTCAATTTCTGAATCCGCATTAATTATATCCTGGTTTGTAAAAGTTATAGTCCCAAGAGTATAATCAATCTTATAATCCTTATTTTTTACCAATTCTCTCCCATCAACAACAACATGTTCACTTCCTGCTATAATATCCAAATGATCCAGACTGTATGATTGCTTAGGTGTAAAATATCTTACATGTATATAAAAATATATTCTTGGATTTGTAAAATCTTCATAAATTTCACTATTATCAATCTGATTTAATAAATCTATAAAAGAAGCTTCTCCGATTTCATTATAAATAGATTCAAGGTTATCCGGCAGTGAACTGACAGAAACTGTACCGCCATCAATATATCTCAAAAAATCAAAGGGTTTTTTATTTATATAATAGCTACCATCTTTTTTATATTTAAATTCCAGAAAACCATCTTCATAATCTATAAATTTTGAATCTGCATAACCATCATTATCTTCATCAATCCCCAGTATATATGAATAATAATAAGTCTCTCCATCTACTTCAACCTGCTCATCATCAGCTGAATCATAAATTCGAACAACAGTTTCATCAATTGATAAACCATTACTACCGAGGAAATATTTATTTTTCATCCTTGCATCGGAAAATCTTTCTTCAACCTCATAAATTAATTGTTCGCTATTAAAATTTGAAAAATCATGCAAAATACCATTTGAATCCCTGTAAGTAATTAAAAGATATCCATCATCATAACTGTTATCAAACTCAATTATTGAGCTATCTTCATCTTTTATTAAATAATCTTCAACATTTTCCAGTTTATCAAGATAAAATTTCCTATCTTCACCATCTATGATCAAATCAACTTCAATTGTATTTTCATCATTGGTAAATTTATTTTTATCATCATAATAAATTGAAACATCCTCTATGGGAAACTCATTATTGTCAAAAACATTTTTTAAATTATAAAACTTTTTTTCATAACTGGAGGAAGAAATCATATCTGAAGTTAACTGTGTATTCCCTTTAAATGAGGCATCACTTGTTTCCCCTTCTTCCTTACTTAAAATTGCATAATAAGAAACAGGTCCGACTTTGATTTCAGCTTTTCCTCCAAATAATTTTTTATTAAAACTTATAAATTTTGTACGTGGAAGTGTTAGATTTATATCACCTAAAATAATTTCTTGAATAATATCATCTTCTGTTCCCAAATAGGATAATTTGATATTTTTCTTTGCTTCCCACTCATTTGTATCATCATAATTTATATCAATATAAAATCTATTTTTAATATTTCCCTCAACTCTCACCTGCATTTCCTGATCAATATAAAAGTCATTATAAGAATCCATTGAAGAAAAATTATCCTCCGTTGCAGATCTGTAAGGATAAGTTTTATTTGAAATATTAAAACTAATTTTTTTCCGTCCTGAAATGGTTATTTCAGAATCTTTACCCAAACTAATATCAGGAATAAATCCATAATCTTCACTATATAGACTGATATCTTCGTCTGCATTTATTTTTTTCCATAATTTTATATCAAACTTTAGCTCAGGATTTATATATATTAAATCTATTCCATAATAAAAATCTTTAAATTTAGAAAAATCTATTAATTTATCTTCTCCTAATTCAGTTGTTTCAAGATTTGATTGTTCAATATTTGACATTTCAATATCCCTTTTCATTCTTGTTGGTTTTGGTTTAGGTCTTGCATTCAAGATGGAAATATTGAAAAAAATAATACTTGTTAATATTAAAGTTAAAAGAATTTTTTTATTCAAGATATCACTTAAGTCCCAAGCACATGGTTTTAGCTGTTTCAATAATATGATCATTTATATTCTCCCCGGCAATCATTCTTGCTACTTCGGTTATATGTTCCTTTTCATTTAATTTTCTTACTCTGGATACAGTTCTATTATTAAACTCTCTTTTTTCTATATATAGATGATTATCAGAAGCAGCAGCAATTTGAGGTTGATGTGTAATAACAATTAATTGAAATTGGTCTGCAAGAGTAATCAGTTTTTTTGCCATTTTTTTTGATATCTCTCCCCCTATACCGCTGTCTATTTCATCAAATATTAATAAATTAACATCATATTTGTGACTTAACACAGATTTTATTGAAAAAAGAATCCTTGATAATTCTCCTCCTGAAGCAATTGATACAAGAGGGTAGAAGCCCTCTCCCGTATTGGTTTCAATATAAAATTCTATATTATTCATTCCATTTGAATTATAATAGTTTTCATTTATTTTTAATCCTTCATTATTTTTATAAAATTTGACGTCAAATGAAGCTTTATCCATTGATAAAAATGAAAGTTCTCTTTCAATTTTTTTCGAAAATTCTATAGAGACACTCTTTCTTTTTTGTTCAATTTCTTCAGCAATAAATATTAATTCTTTTTCTAATTTTTCAATTTCTTTCTTTATTTTTTCAAAATCAAATGATGTTTCCTCAATTTCATCTATCTCGTTTTTAATTTTTTTCTGGTAATCTAAAATCTCATCGATGGAGTCACCATATTTATTTTTTAACTTTTCAATTTTATTCAACCTCATATTTAATTTTTGTAATCGATTTTCATCAAGTTCCATGTCGTCAATGTAAAACTTCAATTCTTCAGAACTTGACATAAATTGTTCTATGCCTTCTTCAATCTCCTTAACAAACCTATCCATCTGATCATTAACATTTTTTAAATTATTCAAGTTTTTAAATAAATTATCCATGATATCTTCAAATACTTCATTTTCTTCTGTTAAATTATGAATAAAATTACCCGACAATATTATATCTTTTGCTCTTTCAAGCATTTGTATCTCTTCAGTTAAATCTTCATCCTCACCAATTTTTGGTTCTACTTTACTTATTTCATTATATTCATATTTCAAATTATCCAATCTTCTTTTTAATTCTTTCTTATTATTTTTATATTTTTCATATCTCTCAGTCATATTTTTCAAGTGTTGAAACTTTTTTGAGTATTTTTCAAGAAGAGAGTTATAATCCCCATAAAAATCAATAAATGATATATGGTTTGAAGAATCCATAAGCATCTGATGTGCATTCTGATTATTTAAATCAACCAGTTTAGACATTATTTTTCTAACAAGTTTCAAAGGCACTCTATTTTTATTAATAAAAACCTTATTCCGTCTTTCCCTATGTATTATTCTTTCCAGAGTCACTTCTCTATTTTTTGGTATTATTTTATTTTTTTTTAAAATTGATTCGACTTCCTCATCAACTCTGAAAATAGCTCTGATTAAAGCACTTGCATTCCCTTTTCTTATAATATCAATATCGGCTCTCTCCCCCAGCAAAAGAGATAAAGCATTTATGATAATGGTTTTTCCTGCTCCGGTTTCGCCGGTGATAACATTGTATTTCTCATCGAAATTTATCTCAACCTTATCTGCTATAGCAAAATTTTCAATATACAAATACTGTAACAAGCTATCCCCTCTTACCCCAGTGAAGTTTTTTTCTCAACACATTATAAAAATTCCAATTTTTCGGTCTTAAAATAGAAATTTTATTTTCTGAAAGAAATATTTTCAAATCTTTTTTTATTTTTATATCAGTACGACCATCAATAATTAATGCAGCCTCCTTATCAATAATTTCTATGCGAACAGATTCATTACCGTTTAAAATAATAGGTCTTACATTAAGAGAATGGGCGGCAATATTATTTATTAAAAAAGAATCCATTGTTGGATTTAATATAGGTCCATTTACTGACAAATTATACGCAGTAGAACCTATTGGAGTCGAAATTATTAAACCATCACCTGTATGCTTATAAATAAATTCATTTTCAATAAACAAATTCATTCTAATTATACTTTTATTATTTGTTGCTTTAATAACAATATCATTGATAGCTATTTCATCCAAATTATTTTCAAATTTCAGATAAGATATTTTTTCTTCTTTAAAATTCTTATTTATAAATATATCCTTCAAAATTTTTTTATAATCTTCTCTAATCGCAGAAGTTAAGAACCCGAGATGCCCCAGATTAATACCAAGAAATTTGAAATTCCCCCTGTATTTATTAATAGAATATAAAAGTGAACCATCTCCACCGAGAGAAATTACAGTATCAGCATCTGATATATTTTCAACAATATTTAAATTACTTTTTGTCCACTCTTCTATATCAGATATCAACTTTTTATATTTTTTCTTTTTATATGGGTTGACAGACAAAAATATCTTCATTTTCAAAAAACTTTCTCTTTTATTTTTTCTTTATCAAAATTATCAATAAATTTATTTGAACAAAATACAAAATATTCTATATTTCCTTTTTCACCGATGATTTTAGACCTTTCTATTTTTTTTATATTAAAACCTTTTTTTTCTATAAAATCAACAAATTTTTTTAATAATTTCACATGTAACTCTAAATTCCTAACAATTCCTTTTTTATTTTTTTTAGTTTCAAATTGAGGTTTAAATAAAAATATATACTTTTGAGCCCTATCTTTTAAAATCCCCACTATTTTTTTTAAAGATATAAAAGAAACATCTACAGTAATAATATCAAAATTTATTTCTTTCCTTTTTTTTATAAATTTTCTAATATCAGTATTTTCAAATACCTCAACCCTATTATTATTTTTTAGTTTTCTATCTAATTGATTTTTTCCTACATCCACTGCAATAATTGAAGAAGCTCCTTCTTCAAGCAAAACTTCAACAAATCCACCAGTTGAACTTCCAACATCTAAAACTACTTTATTATAAACATCTATATTGTTACCTTTGAGAAATTTTTTCAATTTCAAGGCTGCTCTTCCAACATATTTAAGAAATCTATCTTTAATCTCAATTCTATTATTCTCATCAACTTTAACAGATTTTTTTTTACACTGGGTAGAATCAACATAAACATTCCCAGCTCTTATTTCAATTTGAGCTTTATTTCTACTTTTGAAAAAATTTTTATCAACTAAATACTTATCTAATCTTATTTTAGACATTTTTTTATTTTTTTATAAATTGAATTAGAATCCAATCCTGATAGTTCAAATAATTTATCCTGATTACCATGTTCTATAAATGTATCTTCAATTCCAATATTAATAATTTTTTTCTTTTCATTTATATTTTTTAATATAATTGAATTGATCGTTTCGCCAATCCCGCCGGGGATATTTCCATACTCAAGAGTGATTATTATATTCGCATTTTTTGATACTTTTATAATTGATTTTTCATCTACAGGTTTAATAAACCTCAAATTTAAAATTGATGAGTTAATTCCATCTTTTTCAAGTTTATTCTTAGTTTTAAAAGCTTCATAGACCATCCTTCCGAGTGCAAAAAAAGCAATAGTAGCTTTTTCATTATATTCAATAATTTCTGATTTACCCAGTTCTATCTCTTCTGATTTTTTTTCTGTAAATGGCTTTACTGCTTCACCTCGTGGATATCTCATTGTTATGGGACCATCATTATATTCATACATGAAATCAATCATCTTTCTCATTTCAGAACTATCTTTGGGAGCTACAGAAACCATATTAGGAATTAATTTTAGATATGAAATGTCAAATGTCCCGTGATGGGTAGGACCATCCTGCCCAACTAATCCTGCTCTATCAAGAAACAATTTAACAGGATTTTTTTGTAAAGCTACATCATGAATTAATTGGTCAAAAGCTCTCTGTAAAAAAGTTGAATAAATTGCTACAAAAGGTTTAAAATTATTTTTTGCAAGAGCATTAGCAATGATTACAGCACTCTGTTCAGCTATCCCAACATCTATATATCTTTCTGGAATTTCCTCCTGAATAACCTTTAGTCCTGTCCCTGAAGGCATTGCTGCTGTTATTGATACAACTCTTTTATCTTTTTTAGCAATCTCCAGCAGTTTATCTGAAAATACTTTAGTATATTTAATAACATTCTTTTTTATTCCCGCAGGAGAAATTCCATGAAATGCTTCAGGATTTTTTTCAGCTTTTTTGAAACCTTTTCCTTTCTGAGTATAAAGATGTAATAATTTTGGTCCTTTTATATTTTTCATTTTTTCCATTATATTTTTCAACTCTCTCATGTCATGTCCATCTACAGGACCAAAATATTCAAACCCAAGGTCTTCAAAGAAAGCCCCCTTAATAATAATGTTTTTCATTGATTCTTCGATTCTTTCTGCAAAATCAATGAAATTATCACTCATTTTTAAACTTTTCAATATTTTTTGTATTTCTTTTTTTGCATTGATATATATTTTATGTGTAATAATTTGATTAAAATATTTTGAAAAACCTCCAACATTTGAGGCTATAGACATTTCATTATCATTTAATATAACAAGTACATCTTCCTTGAGTGATCCGAGATAATTCAAACCTTCAAAAGCTACTCCGCCTGTCAGGGCTCCATCACCAATAACAGATATAACGCTGTGGTCTTTCTTATTATATTTCCTGCTTAAAACAAAACCAGCAGCAGCAGATATTGATGTAGAAGTATGTCCCGCTTCATAAACATCAAATTCTGATTCTTTTTCTTTTAAAAAACCAGATATTCCCTTTAATTTTCTTAAAGATTTAAATTCGTCATATCTGCCGGTAATAATTTTATGTGCATAAGCCTGATGTCCTACATCCCATATCAATTTATCAACTGGAGTATTATAAACATAATGTAGTATTATACTTAATTCAACTACTCCAAGTGAAGGTCCAATATGACCTCCATTTTTCTGTGTAACATTTATAATGTAATCCCTGATTTCTTGAGCAAGTATATCTAAATCTTTAAGATCAAGTTCTCTAAGTTTTTGAACATCAAAATTTTGATTTAAAATTCTATAATTATTCATTTTTTATCCTTTTTTATGCGCTAATCTATTATTTAATAATCTAATGTCTATTTTATTACACTACCATACTTTTTCAAGCATAAATTAATTTTTAATTGATTTATGAATAATTGATTTTATAATCTTCTCACTGGAGGGGCATATGAAAAATAAAATAAAAGATACATCATTAATTAGTTTATTTGCCGGTTTAATTGCTGTATCATCATATTTGGTGATTCCTCTTCCTTTTTCTCCTGTACCCATTACAGCTCAAACTATAATAATTATGCTGGCAGGGACATTTCTAAAACCAATTAAGGCATTAACATCTGTTGGAATCTTTATCTTTCTTGGAATAGCAGGACTGCCTGTATTTTCTAAAGGACAGAGTGGTTTAGGTGTTATAGCCGGACCCACAGGAGGATATTTGATTGGTTTTCTATTTGCCGTTTATATAATAAGTATATTAGTAAATAAAAAACATAATTTTAAAAATCTTTTAATAACTTTTAATTTAGGAACAGTAATAATTTATTTTTTTGGTGTATCCTGGTTATCTATTTCACTTAATATTTCTCTTAAAAAAGCAATAATCACTGGTTTTATACCCTTTATACCCGGAGATATTATAAAAATTATTTTTACTGCTTTACTGGCAAAAAAACTAAAAAAACATATTTGATTAAATTATTATAATAAAAAAGGAGTGAATTACTTTTCACTCCCCTAAGAATATTTACTATCTTTACGATTAGTTAAAATTTATAAATCAACTGAGTTGATAATTCATGAACTGAATCATGTTCAATAAAAGGAGTATGTGTTTCATAAAAATCACCCAGCATAAAAAGTGCATATACAGCTTTAAAATTCAATTTTTCTGTTAAATCATAATCGATTCCAAAATCAATTTCTGTGCCAAGAGATTTTTCATAATGTTCTGCTGTAATTCTAACTAATCCTGCATTTAAAAATAAAAAATCATAATTTATATTGGCTGAAATTACCATACTTCCCAAAAACCCCATCCATCCAATTGAACCATAGTTATTTTGAATATTGTTGTCATCATATACTTCACCTTTAAAAAAATATTCAAGTCCGTATAAATAAGGATAAGGTTCTACCCCCCTAAAATATACATCATCAGATAAATTTTTTTCTCCGGGAATATAACCAAAATTTAATTTTGCATCAAATTTATCCACTGTATATTTACCATAAAGATATGCAAAATATCCCTTTGAATCATAATCTCCAACATCAGGGTCAATTTTCTGCGACATGTATAAGAAATGCCCTCCAGTCTTTATATCATCATTAATCATATAATCAGCACCAGCACCTAAATAAATACTTGAATAAGAATCTCTTACAGTATCATAATAAAAAGATCCTTTTAAACTCAAAGCCCCCATCTCTTTTGACATATCTGCAACAGCAAAAGTATGGGAATCATATCCTACATCATCATCTTGAAGAACAAATAATCCTGCATTCATCTTAAAACCTTCAAATTCAGGCATAATCATTATACCTGCAGCATCCTCATCAAATACAGCTGATCCGAATTGATCAATATAAGTCTGAAGACCAACTCTGAATGTAAGCATGTCCATCATATCAGGTGTAAATTCAAGATAAGCATTCTTGGTTTCTACATTCTCATAATCCGCATTATGATCGTCATTTCCCCATTCAAAATCACCAATTTCAAAACCAACAACAGCTTTCAAATTTTCTGAGAACGTAGCTGTTGTATAAAGACGAACTCTTGAATCAATAAAACTATAAGAATTATCAAAATATAGTTCTTTATAATTTGTGGATCTTGTTCTTATCTCACCTTTCCATGAAAAACTTGTTCCAAAAACAACTGTTAAAATTACAAAATTAAAAACAAGCAATAATAAAATTTTTTTCATACCAACCTCCTTTATAATAATTAAGTATATCTTTTTGAAAATAATTAACAAGTTAAATAATTTTTAAAATAGAATAAAAAAAGAAAAAAAAAGGTGGAAAAACTCCACCTAAAAAAAATATTATTAAAATTAAAATTTATATATCAACTGAGTTGATAATTCTGATTTATTATCATAATTGCCCCAGGTATCAAAGTAATCTCCTACCATAAAAATAGCATAAACCGCTTTGAAATTTAATCCTTCAGTCAACTGATAATCAATACCCAAATCAATTTCTGTACCCATTAAACTACCCTCATAGAAATTATTTTGATTACTTGTATTAACCATTCCGACATTGGCAAACAAAAAATCATAGTTCAAATTAGCTGAAATTACCATACTTCCTAAACTGCCCATGGTTGGTGCGGAACCATAATTCATCTGATAAGCATTATCATCATATATATCCCCAGGAAAGAAAAATTCAAGACCATACAAATATGGATATGGAATTATTCCACTAAAATAAAGCGGATCATCTGCAATATAATCAGCAGGAGAATAACCAAAATTTAATTTTGCACTAAATTTGTTATTGGTATATTCTCCAAAAAGATATGCAAAATAACCTTTAGCTGTATAATCACCTTTATCAGGGTCCTGTTTTACACCCATATAGAGAAAGTGTCCACCCAATTTAAAGGCATCATTTAGTATATAATCAGCTCCAATTCCTGTATAAAATTTTGAATATAAATTTCTCATCTGAAAATAATAAAAAGACCCTTTTAAAAATAATTTGTTAATATTTTTTGAAAGATCCATCACTCCAAAAGTTGTTGATTGTGATACAACATCATCATCTTCAAGAACAAAAATACCCGCATTCATATTAAAACTATCCAATTCCGGCATAACCATTATCCCGGCTGCATCTTCATCAAAAACTGCTGATCCAAATGGATCTGCATAGGATTGCAATCCAACTCGAAATTTTAAAATATTAATCATTTCCGGAGTAAACTCAAGATACGCATTCTTAGTTTCTACATTTTCATAATCTGCATTATGATCGTCATTTCCCCATTCAAAATCACCAATTTCTAAACCAACAACTGCTTTTAAATTTTCTGAGAAAGTAGCTGTAGTAAATAGTCTTACTCTTGTATCTATTAAACTAATCTGGTCATCAAGTGTAGATATGTAACTATAATTAGCTGTCCGTGTTCGAATCTCCCCCTCCCACAGAAATTCAGTACCAAAACAAAATGATAAACAAAAAAAGAAAGTTAATAATAGAAGAAACACCTTTTTCATAAATACCCCCTTATTATTTTATTAATTATATTTATTAATAATTATTTAACAAGTTTAAAAGAAATATTTATAAAAATGAATAAAAAAAAGGTGAACCAAAATGGTTCACCTTTTAACTATAAGTATAAATTTTATTTAAATTAAAATTTATATATTAACTGAGTTGATAGTTCTGATGAATTTTCAATATTATCTGAATAAAGGTCACCAGCCATAAACATAGCATATACAGCTTTAAAGTTTAGACCTTCAGTTAGTTCATAATTAATTCCAAGGTCAATTTCAGTTCCAATTGATTTTTCATCAAAAACCTCATCATTAGTTATATTAAGCATACCAATATTTGCAAATAAGAAATCATATTCTAAATTTGCTGAAATTACCATACTTCCAAGATATCCCATGAATGGCATTGAACCATAATCCCATTGAACTGCTCTACCATCATAAATATCTCCTGGGAAGAAATATTCTAAACCATAAAGATAAGGATAAGCAACTACACCACTAAAGTATTTTGGGTTGTCTCCTGTATAATCAGATGGTGTCATACCAAAATTCAATTTAGCAGAAAATTTATCCATTGTATATTTTCCATAAAGATATCCAAAATAACCAGTTACTTTATCATCACCAATATCTGAATCTTCACTCCATGATTTATACAAGAAATGTCCACCAAATTTGATAGAATCATTCATCATATAATCAGCACCTACACCAAGATAAATTTGAGAATATGAATCTCTTACTGTATCATAATAAAAAGATCCTTTTAAACTCAAATTATCCATATCTTTTGACATATCTACTATACCAAAAGTATGTGAATCATTTTCTACATCATCATCTTCAAGAACAAGAAGACCTGCATTCATGTTAAAACCTTCAAATTCAGGCATTATCATGATACCAGCAGCATCTTCATCAAATACAGCTGATCCAAATTGATCAATGTAAGTTTGAAGTCCAACTCTAAATGTAAGCATTTCCATCATATCTGGAGTAAATTCTAAGTATGCATTTTTAGTTTCTACATTTTTATAATCCGCATTATGATCGTCATTTCCCCATTCAAAATCACCAATTTCTAAACCAACAACAGCTTTTAAATTTTCTGACATCATTGCTGTTGTATAAAGGCGAACTCTTGTATCCATCAAACTAACCGCATCCTGAGTAGTTTCTGTACCAATAGTAGTATAATTAGTTGTTCTTGTTCTTATTTCACCTTCCCATGAAAAATCTGTTCCATAAGCAGCTGTAAATAAAACAGCTATAGTTAATAATAAAACCAATACCTTTTTCATTAAAAAACCTCCTTCTTTAATCTTTCTAAACCTATTATAGTAAATTATTTTTACTTGGCAAGTCTAAATAAAAAAAAATGGGGGTGGATTAAAAAAATCCACCCCCATACAGTTTCTATATAAGTTTAATTATATTAAAATTTATATTTTAACTGAGTTGATAGTTCTGTTCCATTTTCATAATCATCGCCAAAAGAATCTCCTGGCATAAATATTGCATATACTGCTTTAAAGTTAAGACCTTCTGTTAATTCATAATCAATACCAAGGTCAATTTCTGTTCCAAGAGCATTGTCATCAATTTCTTCTGCAGTAGTATTAATCAAACCAATATTAGCAAATAAAAAATCATAACTCAAGTTAGCTGAAACTACCATGCTTCCAGTTGGAAGACCATATCCACCGTAATCCCACTGTTGTGATTTACCATCATAAACATCTCCTGGGAAGAAATATTCTAACCCATAAAGATATGGATAAGGTTCAATACCAGCAAAAGCTGTAGCATCATCACTAATAGCATCTTCAGATGGAGTATAACCAAAATTTACTTTTGCATTAAATTTATCCATTGTATATTCTCCATAAAGATATGCAAAATAACCTTTTGCTTCAGCATCGCCTATATCTGAATCCTGCTTCCATGACATATAAAGAAAATGTCCACCCATACCAAGTGAATCATTCATGTCATAATCAGCACCTGCACCAAAATATATTCTTGAATATTCATCTCTTACAGTATCATAGTACAATGATCCTTTAAGACTCAATGCATCCATATCTTTTGTCATATCGATAATACCAAAAGTATGAGAATCTGTTTCTACATCATCATCTTCAAGAACAAAAAGACCTGCATTCATGTTGAAACCTTCAAATTCGGGCATCATCATGATACCAGCAGCATCTTCATCAAAAACAGCTGATCCAAATTGATCAACGTATGTTTGAAGACCAACTCTAAATGTAAGCATTTCCATCATTTCCGGAGTAAATTCAAGATAAGCATTCTTTACTTCTACATTTTCGTAATCCGCATTATGATCGTCATTTCCCCATTCAAAGTCACCAATTTCTAAACCAACAACAGCTTTCAAATTTTCTGACATTGTTGCTGTTGTATAAAGACGAACCCTTGTATCCATTATGCTTTCAGCATTCTGAAAATCTTCAGGTGCTATATTAGTATCATTTGATGTTCTTGCTCTAATTTCGCCTTTCCATGAAAAATCTGTTCCATAAGCAGCTGTAAATAAAACAGCTACTGTTAATAATAAAATTAATACCTTTTTCATCAAAAAAACCTCCTTCTTTCTACTTTTCGAATTAATTATATAAAAATTAAATTGATATTCAAGTAAAAATTAAGATTAATTTGATTTTTAATTAATAATACTGTTTTATCCTTTCAGATATATATTCTTTGTGTTTAATATGTATTCTTTCAAAATTTAAAAATTTAAAAAAGAGTGAATTTAGACTTCACCCTTTTGTTATAATTAATATAGTATTATCCAGATTAAAATTTGTATTTCAGCTGAGTTGATATTTCAGAACCGTTTTCAATATTGTCAGCAAAAAAGTCACCTGCCATAAACATTGCATACACAGCTTTAAAACTGAGACCTTCAGTTAGTTCATAATTAATACCAAGATCAATTTCTGTACCAAGAACTTTATCATCAAATGAATCTTCTGTGATATTTATCATACCAAAAGTAGCAAACAAAAAATCATATTTCAGATTAGCTGATATTACCATACTTCCAACAGGTCCCAAAAAATCAAATGAACCGTAATCATCCTGGTAAGTAAAACCATCAAAAACACTACCTGGAAAGAAATATTCCAAACCATAAAGTTCAGCATAAGGTTTAATTCCCATGAAATAAACAGGATTATCACCTGAATAATCAGCGGGAGCATACCCAAAATTAATTTTTGCACTCAACTTATCATGGCTGTATTTCCCATATAAATAAGCAAAATATCCGGATACTTCATCATCACCCAAATCTGAATCTTCTTTCCATGACATGTAAATAAATTGTCCACCAAAACCAAGCAAGTCCATGGAATAATCAGCACCTGCACCAAGATAAATATTTGAATATGCTTTTCTAACTGTATCATAATACAATGAACCTTTTAAATTCAATTTATCCATTTTTTTAGATAAATCTATAATACCCAGGGTATGAGAATCGGTTTCTACATCATCATCTTCAAGTACAAGAATCCCTGCATTCATTTCAAATCCTTCAAGTGCTGGCATTATCATTATACCTGCAGCATCCTCATCAAAAACTGCAGCACCAAATTGATCTGTATATCCCTGAAGACCAACTCTAAAAGTAAGGATATCCGCCATTTCTGGTGTAAATTCTAAATAAGCCCTCTTGGT